>ERZ827492.39-NODE-39-length-143058-cov-9.246540_pt1 | contig 143058 bp, 99 predicted proteins | sample MGYA00519704_ERZ827492 | MGnify/ENA primary metagenome ERZ827492 (study PRJEB31778, sample SAMEA3449325) | human gut metagenome | biome: human gut; feature: human-associated habitat; material: faeces | place: United Kingdom | collected 2010/2012 ... | reverse complement strand
AGCAGGGTTGATGTCGTGAAATCACTTTGAAAGGCAGGACAAATTTAGAGCAAGGTCAATCTTATATACCTTAATCCGAATTTGTCCTATCCTTAAGCCATTGGTCGTTCCTTTATTCTATTATGGAATTACAAGAAATGATTAACAGCCCAATAAGTTCCCCATATCAGAACTAACCATGCGAGCAGACCTATTAACATTGGTAACTTAAAAAGATAAGCACCACGCATACTGATAGGACGTGAAATCCACCACATAATATCATAAGGCTGAACACCATCTCCCCCAAATATTGAAAACATTTCAATAATAAAATCAATAATTTTAAGTCCTGCCCACAATAGTAAAGCACCTGCAAGGATGTCTAAAAATAATTCCATACTACTGATTTTTAATTTTAAATATCTACTATAAACAACTTCAATCTGATATAAATGTCACATAATACATTAATATGAAAACATTTATATACAACGCAAAGTTATGAAAAACTTATAATACAAAGAAGCTTTAAAGGATTTATATTTTTTGCAAAAAATAGTTCAATACATAGTCTTGGCTTATGAATTAGGTCGGAATGTAATTCATTCAAGAATTTTCATTTCACCCACATGGATTTACAGAGTATGAATGTAAATTCAACTCAATAACTTGTTCTAACTATGTTTGAGAACATTGAATTTACTATTTCTCTTTACCTCATACCTAATGATTTAAAACCTTTTCGTATCTTTGCATCAATTCCAATGAACTAATGAGATAGGGAGTTGGAAGGACATATTTAACGAAAGGTGTTATTGAAATTATCTTCTACTGACAAATTCTCGCAAAATTTGAAATGGAGTGAAGATGGTAGCAATAGCACCCACATCAGATATATACTTACCTTACTTGTAAGGTTTCTATATACCTCTTGGTGTGGGGCTATTGTTTTATCCACTCCAAAGGCAATGCGAGAAGCCAGTCAGTAGGATAGAACAAATATAGCTTCCACACCTTTTTATTTATAATTCATCGTAGGAGGCAGGTGATAAGAATAAATCAATAAATATGAAAGCAAAAGACTGGCTACTTCTAATTTGTGTACTAATATGCTTGATGATTTTAATTTGCTTCTTAGGAGTTGCAATTATTAAAAACTTACCATTAATAATAATAGGAATTATCGTCATTGTTATTATATACTACATTATATCATCACTTTAACAATATGGATATATTCTCAGTTTTTACAGCAGGTCTATTCATTGGAGGATTTGTTATAATTATCATTATATACAGCTTTAAAGATTAAATTTTAATTAACAATGAAAACATTTAGATTATTAGTAACCTCACTTTTGGTTGCACTATGTACAGGATTTAGTTCTTGTACAAAGCCCATAAGTCAACAAATGGATTTAGCCGAAGCTCAATTCATCAAAGAACTGTCTTATATGACTGAAAAGGAAGCATTATCTAATGAAATAGATTATTATAAAGCTCCAGAAATCACATACAAAGAACATACAAGGTCTTTAACAGGAAAAGACTTAATCCATGAATGCAATCAAATAATGGAAGAAGATAATAACAAAGATTACATTCAATTTGGACCTACTTCATTTAAAATCACAAGAAAGGTTGCAGATATAAAAGCGTATGCATTAGAACATCCTAATGAAATCATAGCCAATGAATTTAAGTTTAGTGGAATATTCACCCATTTCGGAGCTAATAAATATGATGAGAAGAAAGCTCTTGTAATTGTAGTTCCAGAGTTAGAAAGATACATCGTTACACCAATTTATAAATAATAAAATTCCATATTTATGAAAAAGTTATCATTAATAATTCTATTTGTGATAATCCCTATCACTTCTTTTTGTCAAACCTATTTTAGTTTCACCAAGTGCATTAATAATTACTGGGGTGAATGGAAATATTCTAATCCTTACAGGACTATTGATGGAGGATATTTGCTTAATGGAACATATGACGAATTTATCATTTATGCTTATGACAAACATCCAAGTCAATACATAATGAAAGTAAAGTTATTTGCCATGAGTGTAGATAATGATAAAAAGGCTAAGAAGCAAAGAATCAAGACAGACCAATGGTACGAATATACAGGTACAGTAGAATATTACACAAATGGATTATGGGATAAATTTAAAGATATTGTAAATCAGTGGCCATATGTACCAGATGCATCTTATGGCGAAGTTCACACCGTTTCTGCTACCATAAAGATTCAACCATATAAAAAGAACCCAAAAGTTTATAATATCCTTTTTGAAGGATATGGCATTGGCATAAATTTAGATTAAAATATGAGAACAATCATTTCTATTATTCTTTTTTGTTTGTGTTGTTCCATTAACGCTCAAACAAATACAACAAGTAGCAACTTGTTATTGGGAACTTGGACATTTACAGATAATGAGTCAGAGAAAGCTGATGACTGTTTTACCAAACACCGATTCGTCTTTCAGCAGGATAATAAATGTTCATATTGGCATGATATAGGTAGAATAAGTACAGGGAAGTCAAATTACCATAGACTTATCTTTGAGGGACTTTATGATTATCAAAACATAAAGAAAGAAATAATCATCTACATCAATGGAGATAAGGATGATATATTGAAGATGATGATTATAAAACTATCAAATGATATTTTAATCATATCTGACGAAGCAGGAAATCAAATGAACTTACGTAAAGAACAATGAAGAAATTATTCATAAATTCATGCTTAGTACTTTCTATTTTAACGTCATGCAAATTTAAACAACAGGAAGCTAAACAGCAAACTCCTACAATAGACAGTACTTTACATGTCAAAACTACTTCTATCTTAGAAAATAAACTAACTGAACTTAATGCCTTATCAGGGAAAGTCATCGTTATGGAAGCGCAGACAGGGAATATAAAAGCTATGGTTGGACTTGAAAGGAAAGACAGTGCGGACTACCAACCTTGTGAGAACTTTTCCCAAGCATACGAATCAGCACTGATGCACCCTATATCCATATTGGCAGCATTGGAAACAGGTAAAGTCAAATTAACTGATATGGTAGATGTGGGCGATGGAAGCTATTCTGTACAGGATAGAGAATTGAAAGACCATAATTGGCATAGAGGTGGACATGGTGAAATCTCTATCAAGCAAGGTTTAGCTTCAAGTTCAAACATTGCTGTTTATAAAACAATGGAGAAAGCATTTGGTAATGATGCACAGGCATACTTCAATCTGTTGGATAAAATGAGTTATGGTAAACCAGACAGCATCGCAGGAATATCTAATCTGAAACCAGCATACTTTGTTACCCCTAAAGATAGTGGTTGGAGTGATATAGCTTTTGCATGGTTCTGCATTGGATATAATCAGACTATTACTCCCATACAAACACTAACCTTTTATAATGCTATTGCTAATAGTGGAAAGATGGTACAGCCTCAACTTTACAAAGACAGTACAACAGTTATCAATCCACAGATAGCAAGTCAAGCCAATATTGACAGTCTGAAACAAGCATTGGAATATGTGGTAACTGATGGATTGGGACAACCTGCCAAGTCTGATAAGGTACAAATTGCAGGTGAAACAGGAACAGTACAGCTTGAAGATGGAAGCTATATTGTAGAGTTCTGTGGTTACTTCCCTACAAATGTTCCCCAATATTCTATCATTGTTTCCATCCATAAAGAGAGACTACCTGCAAGTGGTGGATTGATGGCAGGTGATGTGTTTAGGCAAATTACAGAATATATTTCTACTTACAATAAATATTTTAATTCAAAATGAGAACATTTAGATTAATTGGAACGACCTTATTAATGGTCTTATGCGCTGTAAATTTTACAGCTTGCAGTGATGATGATGAAGATAAAACAGTAATTGAACAAGCTAACCTTATAGGTAAATGGCAATCTACTTGGGAGAAGATTCACAAAGTGGAGAATGGCAAAGAAGTGGTTACCTCTGATGAAGCATATACCAGTGCCCTATTAGAGTTCAAAGCTGATGGTACTTGCATAGAGAGCCGCGTTGAAGGTGGATATACAGAAACAAGTCGCTGGTCTTTGAAAGACAATAAACTAACCCTCTCTTACAGTGATGGCTATTCTGATGTCCTTACTATCAATGAACTTACAGCTACTAAGTTGGTACTTGCCTTTGAGGACTGGGACAATCTGGACGATGGTAGCTTGGAGTTGGACGACATTACAACAACCACTTACAAGAAAATTGACTAATTGCCAAACTAATTTAAGACAGAGCAGCATTTGAGGGAACTCTTATGCTGCTTCTCTTTTATAGAATGTTCCACAACACCCCATTCGCAAGAATATAACAACCAAAGCATTGCTATTAAAAGAGGAATGATTACCTTTGTCTTAAACTCATAATCAAACAAATTATGGAATACATCAACGAATTTCACAAAGAATGGATAGAACGCACTCGTCAATCAATAGCCTCTTGGAGCAAGCGACCTGCATCGCCAGAAGAAGTAAGGAAGCAGCAGGAGAAGCTGAATCAACAGAGGGCTATAAGAGAAGACAAACAGAAGAACTGATAAAGTTTGCCAATGACAATGGTCTATGGATTGACTTATCACACCTCAACATTACTTATATGGATAGAGGTGGTGAGAATGAAGTGTTCCATGATGGTAATGTGTCTGTTGTAAAATTAAACAACTTTGAGTACGCAGGGGATGATTTAGAGAACTTCTTCATCCGCATTGCTGCACATAACAAGTTCTTTGGCAATGTGCCTTATCAAATGATAGGCTTCGCTTATAACAGTCAGCAAGAATTTTGCGCAGTTCTCGTACAACCTTATATATTAGCTGAACGAGAAGCTACGGAAGACGAGATAGCTGCTTATATGCAAGCATTAGGCTTTGAAATGGACTATTACGACGAATACCATAATTCGGATTATGAAGTGTTTGATGCAGTTCCCAATAATGTGCTTTATGGCATAGACAGAGATTTATACTTCATTGACACGCAGATTAGATTACGGTCTTAACTCCATTAGGAGTACTCTCATCTAAAGGGTAACGCATAGGCATTTGCCCATGATGCAGCCCTTTTTGATAATTCGTTCTTTTATTTACTAACAAGGAGTTTACCCATTGCTATTATAGCATTGATTAATAACAGCTTGCAAAGACTTACAGGGATGCTGTGTCGCTGCTTCTTACGGTATGACGGACACTATGGGTCGTATGCACTCAGACGCTCAGTTCGCTGGTTCTTCATCAGTTCCTGCTCACGTAGAAATGATGGGATTCCTGGGAATTGGTAACAACCCGATGGTAGGTTGTACAGTAGCTTGTGCGGTTGACGTAGCTCAGGCTTTGAGCAAGTAATTATAACAATTACAACATATTAAATCCCTGTAACTGATAAGGTTATGGGGATTTTTATTCTCTATACCAGAAGAAAAAGCAAAATAAGAAGGTTCTTCTTCAAATTTAGTAGTAATTTACAAGTCGGTGGTATCTCTATTCTCCTCCTTCGGGAAGGAGGAGTACCCGTAGGGGGAGGTGGTAGGTAAATGCACAAGCATAATATATGCACAGATAGGCGCACCTACCACCCCGACTTTTAGCCACCCCTCCTTATTCATATAATTATGAGTTTATGCAAATATTGCCAATCTATTTGAATCCGACAATAACAACATTCCATCCTTATTGATCATTTACAGGAGTTTAGGGCGAAGGTAGAAGTAAAAGCCTATGGTAACTGTAACAAAATTTGTTATAATCACTAAATTAGTTATCTTTACCGTACAAACCCATTTGGGAAACAAAAAAAATATTACCATTAAATTCTAATAAGAGGATATTGGAATTTTGATACGGTTGATCTAATCGTGAACTCACATAAAACTATATTTACGATATGAATAAACTCAATTTAATTGCAATCGGAGCATTGCTTTCCGGTATTATTACGGTCCAGGCTCAAGAATGGAAGCCGCAACAATGGCCTGTATTAAAGAAATATGACAAGGAACATCTTTACCAAATTGCGTTACCTTTAGGAGGTATCGGAACTGGTACAGTATCGCTCGGAGGGCGTGGAGAACTACGCGACTGGGAAATAATGAATGTCCCGGCAAAGAAATACAGCACAGTAACCACAGGGAACAATGCTCCTTTCTTTGCAATCTATGCCAAACCGCAAAACCAGAAAGCGACTACCACATTGCTGGCAGGACCTTTATATTCGCATGAATATTTGCATTATGAAGGACGTCCTGTCAATCATCATGGTCTTCCGCGTTTTGAACAAGCTTCATTCGAGGCGGCATACCCTTTCGGACAAGTTTCTTTATCGGACAGCAATCTGCCTGTAAAAGTCAAGGTAAAGGGTTTTAACCCGTTTATTCCTGGCGATGCCGATGCCAGCGGATTGCCTGTGGCCGTACTCTCGTATGAAGTTACAAACACTACCGACCAACCGATGAATGTATCAATCTGTGGTTCGATACGCAACTTTATAGGTAAGGACGGAAGTAAATTCCGTACAGACTGGAAAGGTGATTACATTCCTACAGGAGCAAAGAACAACAAGAACAAGTATGTTGAAAGCAACAATATAAAAGGAATATACCTTTATTCGGATGGTGTAGATAAGGATGATTCGGCATGGGGAACTGTTGCGCTTACCACTCAGGCAGTTAATGGCGTGACTTACCGTACTTCGTCAAAAGCCGATAACTGGAACAATAGCATTCTCAACTTTTGGGATGATTTTAGTGCGGATGGTATGCTGACCGAACGAAGTAAGCAGGAAGATGAAGATCCTATGGCTTCATTGTCTGTAAATAAGACAATAGCTCCACAAAGTACTGAAACATTTACATTTTATATCACATGGAGTTTCCCGAACAGGAAAGCTTGGTCTTCTGTTGTAGTAGGCAACTATTATAGCAATCAATATCCTGATGCTTGGAAAGCAGCGGAAACTATCATCCCACAAATACCCGAATTAGAAAATAAGACATTGTCTTTCATTAATGCACTGCTCGGCACTTCTTATCCGGAGGTGGTGAAAGAGGCGGCTTTGTTCAATCTAGCTACATTGCGTTCTCAAACAGTATTTCGTTTGCCAAGCGGTCACATGATGGGATGGGAAGGTGTGATGGACCGTTTCGGTTCGTGTGAAGGTTCTTGTACCCATGTATGGAACTACGAAACTGCCACTCCTTATCTTTTCGGGGAACTGGCAAAAACCATGCGTGACGTAGAGTTCAACTATGCCACAAAGGAAAACGGTTTGATGAATTTCAGGGCATCTCTCCCACTTTCTGAAGCAAGCAAAGGGAACAATCCGGCTGCAGACGGGCAAATGGGATGTATAATGAAAATATATCGCGAATGGCAACTCTCCGGAGATAATGATTTTCTGAAAAATAACTGGGAACAGGTGAAGAAAGTCCTTTCATACGCTTGGATAGAAAAAGGCTGGGATGGTAATCAGGATGGAGTAATGGAAGGTTCGCAACATAATACCATGGATGTAAACTACTTTGGACCTAATCCTCAAATGGGCTTTTGGTATATGGGAGCTTTAAAGGCTGCCGAAAAGATGTCAATAGCTATGAAAGATAAAAGCTTTGCGAAGAAATGCCGTACACTGTTTGAGAAGGGAAGCGAATGGATGGACGAAAATCTGTTCAACGGAGAGTACTATGAACATAAGATTACAGATCCGAAGACATTTGAATTTCTTGACATGAACGACCCTGATGTTAAGATTCCGGGATTCCAGTTAGGACAAGGTTGTCTTGTCGACCAGCTTGTTGGACAATATATGGCTCACTTGTGCGGATTAGGTTATCTGGGTGATAAGAAGAATATACAAACAACTATGAAAAGTATCATGAAATATAACTTCGTGGAAGACTTCAGCCGTCATTTTAACAATATGCGTTCTTACGTAATGGGCGATGAAGCAGGTTTACTTATGGCTTCTTGGCCGAAAGGACGTCTGGAAGTTCCATTCCCATACTTTTCCGAAGTCATGACAGGATTTGAATATTGTGCTGCCGTTGGAATGCTTTATGAAGGCATGGAAGAAGATGCTCTTACTTGTATCAATGCCATCCGGCGCCGTCATGATGGTGCAAAACGTAATCCTTTCAGTGAATCGGAATGCGGACACCATTACGCTCGCTCCATGGCAAGCTGGTCTGCTATCATAGCTTTGAGCGAGTTCCAATATTCGGGTGTTGATAAAAGCATGAAGATAACAGACCGTCCAGGCAACTATTTCTGGAGCAACGGCTATTCATGGGGTACGGTTCAAGTAACAGAAGATGATGTTACCATAGAAGTGATTAATGGTACCCTCTCGTTGAAGTCGCTTACGGTAGGTAGCCGGAAAGGTATGAAACTGAAGCATTTTGATTTTAAAGAAGGAGATGTCCGAAACATCAAACTTCATAAATAATTATTATTAAACATGGGTACACGGAGATATGGATTTGTTCCGGTAAGGAACTTTTATATCCGTATTTCCGCGTTTTAATATTTAATTTAGTATAAAAATGAAAAGCTAATATTATTATCTTACCTGTTTGTCCACTTTATTCCAAGTGGCTGTTTACCAAGAGAGAGAAAGCAATCTGAAGGGTTGCTTTCTTGTTTCTAAGCAACTCCCAACAGTTCTACCTCAAACACCAATGTTGAGTAAGCAGGAATAGAATCAACTGATTTATTGCCGTATCCCATTGTATAAGGGATATAAATTATCCATTTATCCCCAACGTGCATTTTCTGAAGTGCCACCTGCCAGCCTTCTATTACGTCACTGAGACGTAAAGCATCGGGACAACTGCGTTCATAAGAATTATCAAACTCCCGACCGTCAATCAGACTTCCTTTGTAATGCACGGTAACAATGCTCCGCGCACCCGGAGAAACCGTACCTTCACCGGTCTCCAGTATTTTATAATAGATGCCACACGGCAATGCAAAAACACCTTCCTGAAAAGACAGGTTTTTCAGAAATCGCCGATTGGCTTCTTTATATTCTTTCTTCTTTCCCATAAACTATCTTATTAGAGTTCACAAAAATAAGTAGAATTGAGAAGAATCTATCATAAAAACAGTATATTTGTTTGTTGAATTATAAAACCTCTTCGCTATGGGACAAATGAAAACTAAATGTAGCAGTAGTGCTACCGGACTATTCTTTCTGCTTTTGATGATCGTGAGTTTTTCATCATGCACACGCACGCAAAAAGACATCATTCCTTCTGCCGAATATGCTCCGTATATAAATGCCTATACGGGAGGAGTTATTTCACAGAACTCTACCATACGTATTGAACTGACACACGAGCAACCAATGGTAGACTTAAATAATGAGTTAAAGGAAAATCCGTTTAGTTTTTCACCTTCACTGAAAGGGAAGGCATATTGGGTGAGTAATAATACCATTGAATTTGTACCCGAAGAAGGTACACTGAAGCCGGGATCACTTTATGAGTGTACGTTCCAACTTGGCAAATTCGTCGAAGTGGACAAGAAATTAAAGGAGTTCAACTTCTCCTTCCGGGTACAGGAACGCAATTTCACACTTTCCATAGAACCACTACCTATCACAGATGCCCAACCGGATGAAATAAATATCAAGGGGGAAATATGTTTCAGCGACATCGTAAAAAAGGAAGAAGTGGAAAAGATATTGACCGTCAAGGACGGGAATAACAAAAGCTATCCGGTAGAAATTATACCAACAGATAATCTTACCCGATACCAATTCTGTATCAACCAGATTCCGAGAGATACGGAGGATTACCAACTGACCATCACCGCCAATGGCAGTCCCGCACGTATCGATCAAACTCAAAGTGAAGAGGTTCTGATTCCAGCGAAAGATAGTTTCCGCTTTCTGTCCGCCACACGCATCGACGAACCGGAAAATGGAATTGAGGTTGTGTTCTCCGCCCCTTTATCCGATACACAGGACCTGAAAGGGTTGATTGAGATTCCGGAGCTTTCTTCTTCCGTTTTCCAGATCAAAGAAAACAGGGTATTCATCTACTTCGAAGCAAACCAGCTAAGCAAATTGACGCTCAACATCCATGAAGGAGTAAAAAGTAGTCAGGGCAAAACGTTGGGAACTTCACATTCGATCTCATTCAGCGAAATAAATCTGAAACCGCAGGTAGAGATGTTGACAACCGCCGCTATCCTGCCCGATTCAAAAAGCCTGATTATCCCATTCCGGGCTGTAAACCTGTATGCTGTGGACTTAAGCGTGATTCGTATCTTTGAAAATAATGTGCTGATGTTTATGCAAACCAATTCGCTTGCTTCCGCTAATGAATTACGCCGTTCGGGACGGTTGGTATACAAGAAAACATTATGGCTGGGCAAAGATACCTCAAAAGATATTCATAACTGGGAAAACTATTCGATAGACCTTGCCGGATTGATTCGTCAGGAACCGGGAGCCATTTACCGGGTGATACTCTCTTTCCGCCAGGAATACTCTGCTTATCCATGCGGCGGAGTCGACAATCAGGATATTAAGTTCGCTGACAATAATACGCCGGACGGTTTGATGAAAGTAAGTGGAAGCGCCTTGTCCGAAGCGGATGAAGCGGTTTGGGATACGCCCGAAGCCTATTATTACTATAACGGCGGAACAATGGACTGGAGTGTATACCGATGGAAAGAACGGGATAATCCCTGTCACCCTTCCTATTATATGAATTCGGATCGGGCTGCCGCCTGCAACGTTTTTGCCTCTAACCTGGGAATGATCGTGAAACGTAATTCTCTGAATAAACTATGGATTGCCGTAAGTAACATATTGGATACAAATCCGGTAGGAAAAGCACAGGTAACGGTTTACAACTTCCAATTGCAACCCATAGGAAAAGGGGAAACGAATGGAGAGGGTTTTGTTGAAATCAGCTCAAAAGGAACACCCTTCATCGTTGTGGCAGAAGCGGAGAAACAAAAGGCTTATGTTCGCGTAGTAGACGGTGAAGAACAGTCTGTCAGCCGGTTCGATGTAGGAGGAAAAGAGATTCAGAAAGGACTGAAAGGATTCATCTATGGTGAAAGAGGTGTATGGCGACCGGGAGATACACTACACATCTCCTTCATATTGGAAGACCGGGAAAAGAGGATACCGGACAAACATCCCGTAGCACTCGAAATCTATAATCCGAAAGGGCAGTTCTATACCAAAATGATTTCCACACAAGGTATGAACGGATTCTACACGTTTGATGTTCCTACGCAAGCCGGTGACCCGACCGGTCTTTGGAATGCATATATAAAGGTAGGAGGAACTACTTTCCACAAAGGCCTGCGTATTGAAACGATAAAGCCCAACCGCCTGAAAATCAATCTGACGCTACCGAAGATTCTTCAATCAACAGACAAAAATGTCACTGTTCCGCTCACTTCTGCGTGGCTGACGGGAGCCACTGCCTCCAAATTGAAAGCTAAAGTGGAAATGTCTTTGTCCAAAGTAAACACGCAACTCAAGAACTACGGACAATATATATTCAACGATCCTGCTACGGATTTCACAACCATTAAAACGGATGTGTTCGATGGCATACTTAATGCGGAAGGAAAAGCAGGAGTCACGTTGAAAGTTCCGGCAGCAACAAATGCACCGGGTATGCTGAATGCGACCTTCACCACCCGGGTATTCGAACCGGGAGGAGACGCCAGCATCTATACACAAAGCATTCCGTTCTCCCCATTTGTATCTTACGTAGGAATCAATCTGAATCAACCGAAAGGAAAATATATCGAAACGGATAAAGACCACGTCTTTGATATCGTGACCGTTAATTCGCAAGGACAGCCGGTGAACCGTTCCAACCTGGAATATAAGATATACCGCATCAGTTGGAGTTGGTGGTGGGAAAACAGCGACGAGTCTTTCGGCACTTACATCAACAATAGTTCCATTACCCCCGTAGCCAGTGGTAAATTGCAGACCAGCGGAGGAAAAACAACATTTAAATTCCGTGTCGATTATCCGTCTTGGGGACGCTATCTCGTATATGTAAAAGACAAAGATAGTGGCCACGCCACCGGAGGAACCATCTATGTAGACTGGCCGGAATCACGGGGACGTTCGAACAAGACCGATCCCAGCGGTATCAAGATGCTTACTTTCTCGCTGGATAAAGACTCTTACGAGATAGGAGAAACAGCTACGGCAATTATTCCTGCGGCTGCCGGAGGGCGTGCGTTGGTATCCATAGAAAACGGTTCGTCCGTATTGCACCGGGAATGGATAGAGGTAACCAACGAGGGAGACACGAAATATACATTTGAGATTACTCCGGAAATGACTCCGAACGTATATCTGCACATCAGTCTGCTACAACCTCATGCACAGACAATAAATGATTTACCGATCCGTATGTATGGCATTGCTCCGGTATTTGTCACCAACCGCCAGACTGTTCTGCAACCTCAGATACAGATGCCGGAAGTATTGCGACCGGAGACAGACTTCAACGTCACAGTCAGCGAAAAAAGTGGGAAGCCGATGACTTACACATTAGCTATTGTTGATGACGGATTATTGGATCTAACCAATTTCAAGACACCTGATCCCTGGAATGAATTCTATTCACGCGAGGCACTCGGTATCCGCACTTGGGATATGTACGACAATGTATTGGGAGCTTCTGCCGGAGCTTACAGTTCACTTTTCAGCGTTGGTGGAGATGCAACGCTCAAACCGGCCGACGCAAAAGCGAACCGGTTCAAACCCGTAGTGAAGTTTATAGGGCCATTCTATTTGGAAAAGGGCAGGCAGCAGACGCATACATTGAAACTTCCGATGTATGTGGGTTCGGTACGTGCCATGGTAGTGGCAGGACAGGACGGAGCTTACGGGAATGCAGAAAAGACTGCATTTGTACGGACACCATTAATGTTACTCTCCACTTTGCCGCGCGTACTTAGTATTCAGGAAGAAATCACTGTTCCGGTCAATGTCTTCGCTATGGAAAAACAAGTGAAGAATGTGACCGTATCGCTTCAGGCGTCCGGTGGTGGAGTTCAGATAGAAGGTTCCCATCAACAGTCGCTCACCTTCAACCGGCCCGGCGACCAACTTGTGTTCTTTACTTTAAAGACCGGCAACAAAACCGGAAAGGCAACCATCAAACTGACGGCAAGCGGTGGCGGACAACAAACCAAAGAAACCATTGAAATAGAAGTACGGAATCCGAATCCGATAGTTACATTACGCAGCAGCGAATGGATAGAAACGGGACAAAACAAAGAATTATCCTATCAGTTAGGAAGTTTGTCTACAAACAACCAGATAAAACTGGAAGTATCGCGCATTCCATCAGTAGACATCAGCCGTCGGTTCGACTTCTTATATAACTATCAACACCACTGCACGGAACAGTTGACTTCAAAAGCACTGCCACTCCTGTTTATCGCTCAGTTCAAAACAATAGATACCCGGGAGGCAGAGAAGATAAAAGCAAATGTACAAGAAGCGATCCGCCAGATTTACGCCCGCCAACTCCCCAACGGAGGATTTGTCTACTGGCCGGGAAATGCCGTTGCTGACGAATGGATCAGTTCTTACACAGGAATGTTCTTAACACTGGCGCAGGAGAAAGGCTATGCCGTCCATGCAAATGTATTGAACAAGTGGAAACGCTTCCAACGTGCTGCCGCACAAAATTGGCGTATGCCTCAAGAGGCAAACAACTGGCAACAATGGCAGTCAGAACTGCAACAGGCTTTCCGCCTCTATACCCTGGCTCTGGCCGGTGCACCGGAATATGGCGCCATGAACCGGATGAAAGAACAACCGGGATTATCTATCCAAGCTAAATGGAGACTGGCAGCTGCCTACGCACTGACGGGTAAGATGAAGCCTGCCGAAGAACTAGTGTACAATGCAGAGACAACAGTCATCCCCTACTCTTCCATGAATCAGATTTACGGTTCGTCCGACCGGGATGAAGCGATGATCTTGGAAACATTACTTCTGATGAACCGGGAACGGGATGCTTTACAGCAAGCGAAAGTCGTTTCAAAGAATCTGTCACAAGAGAACTGGTTCAGCACACAGTCCACCGCTTTCGCCCTTATGGCAATGGGACGCCTGGCGGAGAAGTTGTCCGGCTCGTTAGACTTCACCTGGACATGGAACGGCAAACAACAGCCTGCCGTAAAATCGGCTAAAGCCGTCTTCGAGAAAGAGATTTCCACTTCTCCCAAATCAGGAACGGTTGCCGTAAAGAATCAAGGCAAGGGAGCACTAAGCGTAGACCTTATTACACGTACACAGTTGTTGAATGATACGTTGCCGGCTATTTCCGACAATCTTCGTATGGATATCAGGTATGCAAGTATGGATGGTAAACCGATGTCTGTCAACGATATCCGGCAGGGAACGGACTTCACGGCTATTGTTTCGATATCCAACACAAGCGGGACCACCGATTACACCAACTTGGCATTGACTCACATCATCCCGTCCGGCTGGGAAGTGTATAACGAGAGAATGACGGTTCCCGAAGCAGAGCCACAAGAGACAACCGACTCGTCCGGTAATGTGAGCGGCCAATATACTTATCAGGATATCCGCGACGATCGTGTATTGACTTATTTCAATCTGCGCCGGGGCGAAACGAAGATATTTACAATCAGGCTGCAAGCTACCTATGCGGGTAACTTTATCCTTCCGGCTGTTCAGTGTGAAGCGATGTATGACGTCAATGTACAGGCACGAAGCAAAGCGGGAAGAACCACAGTCAGCCGCTAATGTAGATTCTGTGCATGGAACAAACTCGGTTCATGGGAGACAAGATATTGAATTTCTTCAAACATTTATCCGTCACTAAAAGAGTATTGCTCGGCATTATTACTCTTTTAGTGATAGGATATATCTTTTGTCTTCCCCGGCAACTGTTTCATGTTCCCTACTCTACCGTTGTGACAGACAGAAATGGAGAGTTATTAGGAGCACGTATCGCTTCCGACGGTCAATGGAGATTTCCTCCACGAAAGACGACACCCGAGAAAATCAGGCAATGCCTCATTACTTTCGAAGACAAGAATTTCTATTATCATTGGGGAGTAGACCCGTTATCCATAGGGAGAGCTACTTATCAGAATCTAAAAAACAAACGTATCGTCAGCGGAGGCAGTACCCTCACAATGCAGACGATCCGCCTGGCCCGCAATGAGTCACGAACTTTCGGAGAGAAAGTGATTGAAATGATTCTTGCCACCCGGTTGGAGTTTCGTGCTTCAAAAGAAGAAATCCTGTCGATGTATGTATCACACGCACCTTTCGGAGGAAATGTAGTAGGATTGGATGCAGCATCCTGGCGTTATTTCGGTCACTCCACCGAGGATTTATCATGGGCAGAATCCGCCATGCTCGCCGTCCTGCCCAATGCCCCCGCCATCATTCATTTGTCGAAAGGACGAAAAACACTACTTGCCAAACGAAACCGTCTCCTGAAACAACTTCTTGATAAAGAGATTATCGACTCATCGACCTATGAACTGGCTGTCAGCGAACCGCTGCCTGACGAACCTCATCCCTTACCTCAAATAGCGCCGCATCTGGTCAGCCGATTCTATCAGGAAAGAAACGGCCGGTATTCCCGCACGACTATCGACAAAGGAATGCAGACTCATATAGAGGATTTGGCCGAACGCTGGAGCAATGAATTCAATCGGAGTGATATTCGCAACCTGGCTATTCTTGTGATTGACATTCCTTCCAGTCAAGTAGTGGCTTACTGCGGGAATGTACATTTCGACCGGAAACAAGGAGGAAATCAGGTAGATGTGATCCAGGCTCCCAGAAGCACTGGCAGTATATTGAAACCTTTCTTATATTATGCCATGTTGCAGGAAGGAAGTATGTTGCCCGATATGCTATTGCCGGATGTGCCTGTCAACATCAACGGGTATACTCCACAGAACTTCAGTATGCAATATGAAGGAGCCGTACCCGCTTCAGAAGCATTAGCACGCTCATTGAATATCCCGGCAGTGACCATGCTGCAAAGATACGGAGTACCCAAGTTCCACAACTTCCTGCAACAAATAGGATTCAAAACGATCAGTCGCCCATCCTCCCATTATGGGTTATCATTGATTTTAGGAGGAGCGGAAGCTACGTTATGGGACGTGACGAACGCCTATGCGCAAATGGGGCGAAGCCTTGTCACCGGACATTCGGATTCAGAAACTCCCGTTTCCTCCAAAGAAGCGGAAGCGAGAATGATAGTAGAAGAAGATACTAAAAACAGGGCCGTACAGCATAAAAGTATCTGGGATAAAGGTGCCGTGTGGCAGACATTCAACGCTTTGAAAGAAGTCAACCGCCCCGAAGAAATTGACTGGAAAGCTATCCCTTCCATGCAACCGGTTGCATGGAAAACCGGAACAAGCTATGGTTTCCGTGACGCCTGGGCAGTAGGTGTAACTCCACGTTATGCAGTCGGCGTATGGGTAGGAAATGCAACCGGAGAGGGAAAGCCCGGATTAGTCGGCGCACAAACAGCAGGTCCCGTGTTATTCGACATATTCAATTATCTCCCTTCATCGTCATGGTTCGAACGCCCGACAGGAGTTTTCATTGATGCAGAAGTATGCCACCAGTCCGGGCACCTGAAAGGAAGATTTTGTGAAGATATAGATACATTGCTAGTTCTGCCCGCCGGACTGCGGACAGAAGCTTGCCCTTATCATCATCTTGTCACACTATCCGCCGATGAAAGCCGACGTATTTATGAAAACTGTGCAAATACAGAGCCTACTATTCAGAAATCCTGGTTTGTCCTGCCACCCGTATGGGAATGGTATTACAAACAACATCACCCGGAATACAAGTCGCTTCCGCCTTTCAAACCCGGCTGTGGGGAAGACACCTTCCAAGCAATGCAATTTATTTATCCTCCGATGAACGCCCGTATCAAACTGCCCCGACAAATGGATGGCAGTAAAGGTTTTATAACGGTGGAACTGGCTCATAGCAATCCTGACGCAACGATCTTCTGGCACCTCGACGAAACTTATCAGACGCAAACGCAGGACTTCCACAAGATTTCCCTGCAACCTGCTCCCGGTAAACATTCACTGACAGCAGTAGACGATGAGGGCAATACAGTTTCTACTACTTTCTTCGTCGAATAAACAGCTTATTTATTATCTTTGCGGCATGAAACAGCCATTAAAAGAAAACGGAGGACTACCGGCGTCTATCCTCTGGACACTTGCTATTGTGGCGGGTATTTCGGTAGCCAATATCTATTACGTCCAACCTCTGCTAAATATGATACGCCATGAACTTGGCATATCAGAGTTCCGAACTAACCTGATTGCCATGGTCACGCAGATAGGTTATGCGGCCGGACTATTGTTTATCACTCCCTTGGGTGATTTATACCAACGCAAGAAGATTATCCTTGCCAACTTCCTCGTCCTTATATTCTCACTATTGACGATTGCCCTGGCGCATAATATCCATGTGATACTTGTTGCCTCATTCCTTACGGGGGCCTGTTCTATGATTCCACAGATATTCATTCCCATGGCCGCCCAGTTTTCACGTCCGGAGCATAAAGGCAGAAATGTAGGAATCGTCTTATCGGGATTACTGACCGGCATCCTGGCTTCACGCGTCGTCAGCGGATTCGTCGGTGAACTGTTCGGGTGGCGGGAGATGTATTATATTGCCGCAGGTATGATGTTTGTCTGTGCGGTTGTCGTACTGAAAGTTCTTCCCAACATTCAGACCAACTTCCGGGGAAAGTACAGCGACCTGATGAAATCCCTGCTGGCTTTGGTGAAAGAGTTTCCGCAACTACGCATCTACTCTATCCGGGCCGCCCTGAACTTCGGTTCGCTCCTCGCCATGTGGTCCTGCCTCGCTTTCAAAATGGGACAAGCTCCATTCTTCGCCAATAGCGACGTGATTGGTATGCTGGGACTTTGCGGAGTAGCCGGAGCATTAACAGCTTCTTTTGTGGGAAGATATGTAAAACGGGTAGGCGTCCGCCGCTTCAACTTCATCGGCTGCGGGTTGATTCTTTTGTCCTGGTTATTGTTCTTCGTCGGAGAAAACACTTACGCCGGAATCATCGCCGGCATTATCATGATTGATATAGGAATGCAATGCATCCAACTCAGTAACCAGACGAGTATCTTCGAACTGAATCCCCGCGCTTCGAACCGTATCAATACAATTTTCATGACTACCTACTTCATCGGTGGCTCCATGGGAACATTCCTTGCCGGAAGTTTCTGGCAACTGTATGGCTGGCACGGCGTTATCGGTATCGGAGTCCTTTTAACCGGTATTTCTCTATTAATTACGATTTTCTTTAAGAAGTGAGTCAACAAAATGGATGGTAAAACCGTTTAATACAAAAAATCAGTAAACTATGAAGTACGGAGTTAACAGACAAATCTTACTAATCATAGCCGGCACCGTCTGGATTATTGCGGGCGGAAACATCCTGCGGATAGGAATCGTCACCTGGATGAACAACTCACACGACTGGATGTTTAAGATAGGGGAAGCCACTATCGTTTTCCTGTTATTCTTCGTACTGATTTTTAAAAGACTCTACTACAAGCATACCCGCCGGATTGAACAGAAGAAAGAAACCCGCAACTGTCCTTTCTCTTTCTTCGATGTAAAAAGCTGGATAATCATGATATTCATGATTTCTCTCGGAATTACGATCCGAAGCTTCCATTTGCTACCCGAAAGTTTTATCTCTGTCTTCTACACCGGATTATCCATTGCGCTGATTCTGACAGGAATACTTTTCATCCGCTATTGGTGGCTGAAACGTAAAACCATGCTCAACTAAAGGTTAGCTCTTTCTATATTCCAAGAAAATATAAACTTATAATAATTTTTATTGCCCGCTCCCATAATGCAAAAGATTTCTACCTTTTTGTTGTATCTTTGCAGCCAAAAATAAATATCAGCTAAACAACAAAAAAAGGATTAGAGAATTTAGCATGAAAAAAGCTCCTTCCCCACTCGTATCACTGATACCGATTATTGTACTTGTTCTATTATTATTCGCTACTATCCATACTTTCGGCAGCGACGCACTGAGTGGCGGCAGCCAAGTGTCACTGCTTACTACCACCGCAGTCTGTATCCTTATCGGCATGGCATTCTACAAAATTCCATGGAAAGACTACGAGCTGGCTATTACAAACAACGTAGCCGGAGTGACAACTGCTATCATTATCCTGCTGATTATTGGTGCGCTCAGCGGTATCTGGATGATTAGCGGTGTAGTGCCTACGCTGATTTATTATGGAATGCAGATTATCCACCCAAGTTTCTTCCTTGCATCCACCTGCATTATCTGCGTACTGATTTCAGTCATGACCGGAAGTTCGTGGACTACAATTGCCACTATCGGTATCGCATTAATGGGGATCGGTAAGGCGCAGGGATTTGAAGAAGGTTGGATTGCAGGAGCGATTATCTCCGGTGCCTATTTTGGCGACAAGGTATCTCCATTGTCGGAAACTACCATATTGGCAGCCTCCGTCACAGACACTCCCCTCTTCCGCCATATCCGCTACATGATGATAACCACGATTCCTTCTCTTGTCATTACCCTGATTATTTTCACCGTAGCGGGATTCTCACATGATGCCAACAATACGCAACATATCACGGAGGTGGCCGCCGCACTGAATGAGAAGTTCCATATCACACCATGGCTTCTGATTGTTCCGGTCGCCACGGGAATATTGATTGCACGTAAGGTACCTTCTATCATTACGCTGTTCCTGTCAACATTGCTGGCAGGCATCTTTGCCCTGATATTTCAACCGGATTTATTACAGGAGATTTCAGGAATGGCTGCCTCCGGCTTCGATTCGCTGTTCAAAGGACTGATGATGACCTTCTACGGAAGTACAAGTCTGCATACAGATAATGCCGTTTTGACAGATTTAATCGCTACACGTGGCATGTCCGGCATGATGAATACGATTTGGCTGATCTTATGTGCCATGTGCTTTGGCGGAGCGATGACAGCCAGCGGTATGTTGGGAAGTATCACTTCTATCTTTGTCCGTTTTATGAAGAAAACAGTCAGCGTGGTGGGAGCTACGGTTTGTTCCGGGTTGTTCCTCAATCTGGCAACTGCCGACCAATACATCAGTATCATTCTGACCGGAAATATGTTCCGCGACATTTATGCTAAAAAAGGTTACGAAAGTTGTTTGCTGAGCCGGACGACCGAGGATTCAGTAACCGTTACATCCGTGCTGATCCCCTGGAATACCTGCGGGATGACGCAGGCTACAATACTAAGCGTCCCCACATTGGTATATCTTCCCTATTGTTTTTTCAACATTATCAGCCCTTTAATGAGTATTGCCGTCGCAGCGATCGGATATAAAATTGCGCGACGCTCGTGAACAATCTGGCACAGACTTTGTTTTTGCAATAAACGGACAACGTATTAAACCTAAACAAAAAAAAGTTATGAAAAAGTTTATTGCATTATTAGCATTAGTATTAGTAAGTGCAAGCACGATGATGTATGCACAGGAAAGTAACGCAGCAGCACGCCGCGCAGAAAGAAAAGCTCAAAGAGATGCGGAAAGAGCTAAACTCCGTGCCGAAGAACAGGTGCAGGACATGGCAGCTTATCAACAAGCCGTACAGGCTTTGAAGAATAAACAGTTCGTTCTGGAAGCCAATCAGGTAATATTCCGCAATGGCATGAGCGCTTTTGTTACTTCAAACACTAACTTCGTTCTGATGAACGGCAACAGAGCCACAGTACAGACTGCTTTCAACACTCCTTATCCCGGCCCTAACGGAATCGGTGGTGTCACAGTAGACGGTAATTCTTCGGACATGAAGATGAATGTCGACAAGAAAGGTAATGTGAACTGCTCATTCAGCGTTCAAGGTATCGGTATCTCCGCTCAAGTATTTATCACCATGAGCAACGGAGACAACAACGCTTCAGTTACAATCAGCCCTAACTTCAGCAACAATAACCTGACACTGAACGGAAATATCATTCCGCTCGACCAGTCCAACATCTTCAAAGGACGTTCCTGGTAATCGGGATACAAGAATCTTGGAACAACTCCGCTACAAATCGCGCAAAATGCGTACATTTGTAGCGGAGTTTTTTAATTCATTAATTTCCTATGAGAGAATATATCATCGCAGACAATCAGGACATCAGTAAAGCGGGGATGATGTTTCTGCTAAGCAAGCAGAAAGATGTTGCCACCCTCTTAGAAGCTGACAACAAGGCAGAACTGATTCAGCAGCTCCGGTTGTATCCGCAAGCGGTGGTAGTGCTGGATTATACGCTATTCGATTTTGCCGGGGCGGATGAGCTGATTGTCTTGCAGGAAAGATTCAAAGAGGTCGACTGGATTCTGTTCTCGGATGAGTTAAGTATTAATTTTCTCCGCCAGGTATTGTTCAGCAGTATGGCTTTCGGGGTAGTGATGAAAGATAATTCAAAAGAGGAAATCATGACTGCTATCCAATGTGCCGGCCGTAAACAACGGTATATCTGCAATCATGTCAGCAACCTGCTGCTTTCAGGCGCTGCTTCTCCTGTAGCCGGCACAATGACAGAAGACCATTTGCTGACGCAAACGGAAAAGAATATCCTGAAAGAAATTGCACTGGGGAAAACAACGAAAGAGATTGCAGCGGAAAAAAATCTAAGCTTCCATACTATTAACAGCCACCGCAAAAATATCTTCCGGAAACTGGGAGTGAATAATGTGCACGAAGCGACTAAATATGCGATGCGGGCAGGGATTGTGGATTTGGCGGAATATTATATCTAAAAACAATCTACTTCACGGCGTCAATCCCTGCAAGAAGCTCTTCATCCGATTTCCCCACTCCCCACGCAAACCTGCGCAGCCTCATCATAAACAACTCCGAACTGTCCGGGAGCAATGCCCTGCAACTTTTCAGAAGACAAGATACGGAACTGCCTCTCTCCTTCCTGCACAAGTTTCCCTTTCGTAAATTCGGGAGTATGGCGAATCTTGAAAGTGATGTCTATCTCCTTTCCTACTGACTGCCACGGATTATCCGTAATAAAATGGAAATCGTTGATGCGAAGTTCATTGCCGTATTGTGTTTTCACACCGTAACCACGGGACACATAGATAATATTCTCCTGAATATCTTTCTTTATCACAAACCAAGGACCACCACTTAATCCTAGCCCCTTGCGCTGACCGATCGTATGAAACCAATACCCCCGATGCGTACCCAGTTTCTTACCAGTCTCCAATTCGATAATCATCCCTTCCTTTTCTCCCAAAAAGCGGCGGACAAAATCATTGTAGTTTATCTTTCCGAGAAAGCAAATGCCCTGACTGTCTTTTCTCCGGGCACTCGGTAAGCCTGCATTCAACGCTATCTCACGCACTTCATGCTTCATCAGTCCGCCAATGGGAAACATCAGCTTGGAAACTTGCAGATAATCTATTTGTGCAAGGAAGTCCGTCTGGTCCTTTACAGGATCTTTCGCTGTCCCGAGCCACGTCTTACCGTTACGTTGCAAGGTAGTGGCGTAATGTCCGGTAGCCGTATAATCAAAGTCTTTTCCGATACGCTGTTCAAAGCAGCCAAACTTAATAAGTTTGTTGCACATCACATCCGGATTGGGTGTCAGCCCCTTCTTAATCTTATCAATGGCATAGGCCGCCACATTGTCCCAATACTCGCGATGTAAATCCACCACCTCCAAAGACAGACCGTATTTACGGGCAGTAGCGGTAGACAATTCAATATCTTCCTCTGCCGAACAATCCATATATTCCGCCCCGTCCATGCCGATCTTAATATAAAAAAGAGTCGGCTTGTATCCTTGCTCACAAAGGAGATGTACGACCACCGAACTGTCGACACCTCCCGATAATAATGCAGCTATATCCATCCAAAAATCCTATTAATACCTATTGATAACTTTGATATGGCAAAGATAAGGCCATATCCGCTAACAACCAATCACACATTGAAGGCATTTTTATACCATAAATGTGGTAGATAAGCAAAGTATTTCCTACATTTGCACAGTGAAAAGCTTTTTATAATGACAAAATTAAGAAAGATAATCCTTATACCTGCCCTGGTTATCGTATCTATCAGCGGCTTTTTCTCCTGCGGTGTCGACCGCTGGCCGGAGTATGCCCACATGACTGCATTGGACACATGGATGTACGATATCATGCAACAGAACTATCTGTGGTATCAAGACCTACCTTCCTACGATGATGCGAATCTGTTTCTGGAACCTGCCCAGTTCTTGTCAAAAGTAAAGTCGAAGAACGACAGTTATTCGTTCGTCGATTCTGTCATGGAGACTCCGCTGCCAAGCTATGGATTCGACTATTCATTGGTTCGCAACCCGGACATTGACACTGCTTACAACGCACTGATTACTTATGTCATTCCCGGTTCTCCGGCCGCGGCCGTACTGAAACGGGGCGACTGGATTGTGAAAGTAGACACCTCCTATATCAGCAAGAAATATGAAAGCCAACTACTGCAAGGTACGGAACCCTTGGAAGTTACTTTAGGAAAATATCAATTAGTTCCGCCCACAGAGCCACCGGTAGAAGGTGAAGAAGAAGAAATTTACCGGGTTGTTCCGGTAGGTGATCCGGTAAAGATTGGTGCAGCCGTACCATTGGTAGACAATCCGGTTCACTGTAAGAAAACACTGACACTGACCGATGGAAGTGAAGTCGGCTATCTGATGTACAACAGTTTTACGGCAGGCACCAAAGAGAGTCCGGAAAAATACAACGCCGAATTACGCGAATGGTCGGATGAGCTTGCTCAGAAGAATATTCACGAGGTAATACTCGACCTGCGATACAACAAAGGAGGAAGCATTGATTGCGTACAGTTGTTGAGTACGATGCTTGTGTCTTCTTATTATCTTGACCAGACAATGGGATTTCTGGAATATAATGACAAGAACACGGATAAAGATGTGACCCTGACATTTGACTCCAAACTTTTAAATACCTCCGGCGGCAAGAACCTGGACTTAACAACCCTTATCGTCCTGATTGGCGGAGAAACAGCAGGAGCACCGGAAATGCTAATGCACTGCCTGAACGGAAAGATTCAAAAATTAATAGCTATCGGCAGTTCAACAAAAGGACAAAATGTAGCCACGGAACAATTCATCAACGAAGAATTCCAATGGTCCGTCAATCCGGTTGTAGCTACTATCTATGACTCCGAGCATGATACTTACCCCGGATTCAAACCGACATACTCAGTCAATGCTTCAACAGATTACTTAACTTTCCTGCCTTTCGGTGATGAAAAGGAAACTTTGTTGAGTGTTGCCCTCGGAGTATTGAACGGAACTTATCCGCCTAAAGAAGAGGAAGAAGAAACTCCAAGCACACGAATCAAGATAGAGAAAAGTGTGAATAGTCCTTCGAGCCGGTTGTTCATAGGAGGAAGCGGATTAAGAATCAAATAATAGCCAGACTACAATTTCGGCATTCTTTTGTCAAGAGCAGATTTATGCATCATTAACAGAGAAAGCGGCATTACTCCGCTTTTTCAAAACGCACGCTCTAAATCTACTTAACAGAGCGTCTGTTTCCGGTAAACAGAGCGTCTGTTCCAACCTGACAGAGCGTGTAATTTGTCGTAGTCCGTCAGCTAAAGTGCTTTCATCCCCGAGCTTACGCCCGTTATGAGCCGGGGTCAAGTTCTCACACATCCGGCATACAATAAAAAAAGGAGAAAGCCAATGCTTTCTCCTTTTATCGTAGTTTAACCTCAATCTATTTTATGATTATGTATCCAAAGATACGACATCCAAAAGCTAAAGTCAAGCATTAGCCCTTTTATTTCTTGAAAAACTTATCAAAGAACAGAATCTGATAGTCAATGGAGTTATTCCAATACTTCCCGTTATGTCCGCCGGGACGAGTGATAAAGTCATGGTTAATCTTCCGGGCCAACAGACGGTTATGCAAATCCTTGTTCACATTCAGAAAGAAATCCGCTTCACCACAGTCGATAATGATAGCCAAATCCCCGTTTTCTATCTTGTCAATCTGATTGATAACCGTATGTTCATCCCATACCTTTTTATTGTATGCAAATTCGCCCAACTGTTTCGACATATCCCAGTTCAACGGGAACGGACGGATATCTACCCCGCCACTGGTACTTCCACCGGCACCAAACGTATCTTTATGACGGATAGCGTTCCACATAGCCCCATGTCCTCCCATGCTCAATCCTGTTATGGCACGTCCTTTCCTGTCAGCAATCGTCTTATAATGTCCGTCAATATACTTCACCAGTTCCGATGAAACAAAAGTTTCGTAACGGTAAGACGGATCTTTCGGACTGTCCCAGTACCAGCTATTCTTTCCGTCCGGACAAACAAAGATGATTCCTTTTTCATCCGCAATCTGCGGAAGATCCGGTTTCACCCCGATCCATGTTTTAGCATTTCCACCATAACCGTGCAACAGATAAATGACGGGACAAGCCACCGCTTTCTTGCCCAACGCAGCGTCCGGCGTAACGACCACCACCTGTACATCCTTATTCATGGAAGGGCTATTAACTAATAAAGTATCTACTTTGGCAGCAAAAGAGGGGGCCACCAATATCAATAATAAAGCAGCTAACAGAAGATTTCTCTTTTTCATTATACGTATATAGTTAGATTAAATTATTCTTCCTCCTTTTCCTCTGAAGAAGGGAACTTGGCAACAGGCACCTCAAAAGTCCGTTGGCACTGTCCGCAGGTATATTCCCAATGATTATCTCCCGGAGGGGCTGCCGCCAACATGGAAAGTATTGCCGCACCGACAGCACGCAGCCTCTGTCCTTTTTTTAACCTGAACTTAATATCCGACGACCCGCAATAAGGGCAAAGCGTCAATTCTTCCGGCCAACTCTGGTTATCTCTCAACACCTGAACGGCTTTCTCATAATCATCATCCGCCACCAGAATGTCCACTCCCGCTATGCTGCTCACACAACTCTTATATAAGGTAGAGAAGTTTTCATTGTGCAGAATAGATTCAATCCCTTCGTTCTCCAACGCTCCCTGAAGGATATGTGCCTTCATCGCGTCATTGCAAGTAATCAGTTTTACAGTCTTCATAAGGAATCTGTTTTTATATTTCCCACAAATATAGAACATATTCTTTTTTTATTCACTGAATATATCATTCTTTAATACTTTTTTCGTACTTTCGCAGCACTAAACTGCAACCGCATGAAAAGATTGTTGACACTTCTACTGTTTTTCAATACTATGCTCCTTCTGTTGCAAGCACAACCTATGCATCAGATAAAGGGAACGGTGATTGACAAGAATAGTCGTCAGCCATTGGAATTTATCAATGTGATGATTATCGGGCTGAATAAGGGCAGTGTCACCAATGTTGAAGGGCGTTTCACCATTGAACAAGTGCCGCCGGGCATTTACCGCCTGCAAGCATCGGCAATCGGATACAAGAGCGTTACGACCTCCGAATACATCTTATCTACCAAAAACCTGAACATCCCGATAGAAATGGAGGAGAACCTGACCGAACTCGAAGGAGTGACAATCACCGCCTCCCCTTTCCGGCGCGATGTGGAAAGTCCCGTCAGCCTGCGCATTATCGGAATACAGGAAATAGAAAAGAGTCCGGGAGCCAACCGGGATATTTCACGCATCGTGCAATCTTACCCCGGAGTCGCCTTTTCACCAATAGGATACCGCAACGACCTGATTGTGCGAGGCGGGGCGCCTTCCGAAAACCGCTTCTATCTTGACGGAGTGGAAATCCCCAACATCAACCACTTCAGTACGCAAGGCGCATCCGGCGGTCCGGTAGGAATCCTCAACGCCGACCTGATACGGGAAGTAAATTTCTATACCGGCGCTTTCCCAGCGGATAAGGGAAATGCACTTAGTTCCGTACTCGACTTCAAGTTGCGCGACGGAGATATGGAACGCAACTCATTGAAGGCTACACTGGGAGCTTCCGAAGTTTCTTTGGCTTCCAACGGACATATAGGCAAGAAGACTTCCTACTTGGTTTCCGTGCGCCAGTCTTATCTGCAATTCCTGTTTGATATGCTCGATTTGCCTTTCCTGCCAACCTTTACCGATGCACAATTCAAACTGAAAACCCGGTTTAACGAGCAGAATGAACTGACGGTATTAGGACTGGGCGGAATTGATAATATGCGGCTGAATACGAAAGCTGACAGTGAAGACAATGAATATATCCTGAGTTATCTGCCTAAGATAAAACAGGAGACATTTACTGTGGGGGCAGTCTATCGTCATTATGCAGGTGCACACGTGCAATCGGCAGTAGTCAGCCATAGCTATCTGAACAACCGTAATACGAAATATCGCCGGAACGATGAAAGCCATCCGGATAACTTAATGCTCCGCCTCCGTTCCACCGAACAGGAAACGAAACTCCGTCTCGAGAACAGCACTACTTTCCGTAATTGGAAAATCAATCTCGGCGTCAATCTGGATTACAGCCAATATACCAACACTACCTTTCAACGGGTGTACACTAACCAGCCGCAAACTTTTGATTATCACACGTATTTAGGTATCTTGCGCTGGGGACTTTTCGGAACGATCAATTACACTTCAATGGACGACCGCTTCACTGCCTCTCTAGGTCTGCGGGCCGACGCCAATGATTATTCATCGACAATGAAGAACCTTTCCGACCAGCTTTCTCCCCGCCTGTCACTCTCCTATCAACTAGCCGATCATTGGTTTGCAAGCGGAAATGCGGGACTGTATTATCAACTCCCTGCCTACACGGCTCTCGGCTTTAAGAATAATAACGGGACTTTCGCTAATAAATACAACCTCCGTTACATGAAAGTGAGTGAAGGAAGTCTGGGAATCAGTTGGCGAAAGGGAGATACCTTCGAAGCATCCGTAGAAGGATTCTACAAAGATTATGATAAGATCCCTCTTTCCGTGGCGGACGGAATTCCTCTTAACTGCAAAGGAAATGATTATGGAGTAGTCGGTAATGAGTTACTTACTTCCACTGCACAAGGGCGCTCCTACGGTGCGGAGATTTTGGTGAAGTGGCTTATTGCCAAGAAACTGAATCTGGCTTCTTCCTTTACCTTGTTCAAGAGTGAATATCGCAACGATAAAGAAAGCGAATACATCGCCTCCGTGTGGGACAACCGCTATATATTCAATCTGCGGGGAACGTATAATCTTCCGCATCAATGGAGTTTCGGCATGAAGGTAAGCTGCATCGGCGGTGCTCCGTACACTCCTTATGACGAAACCAAGTCGTCTTTGGTATCAGCATGGGATGCACAGGGAAAAGCATATTACGATTACTCGAAATATAACAAAGAGCGTCTCCCCGCTTTTGCGCAGGTGGATGTACGCGTGGACAAAACGTTTTATCTGAAACATTGTATGCTGGGATTTTATCTCGATTTGCAGAACATCACAGTCAGCAAGCTGAAACAGCAGGATGTGCTTATGAGTACCGGCATCATCGAGAACCCGGAAGCTCCCGCCGCTGCGCAACGATACAGGATGAAGCGCATTAAACAATCAAGCGGAACATTACTTCCGACACTGGGAATCACATTTGAATATTAACCATAGTTTGAAACATTAATTGAAACGAGAATGAAAAGACAAATTGCTATGATTGCCCTGTTGTTTTTGGGTATGGGAATGACAGCTTCGGCACAATTCGGAAAGAAGTTTAATGTAGGGAAAGCCCTGCAAGCTGGAAAAGACGTAGTATCGGCAGTTACTTTATCAGACGCGGACATTGCCAACATGAGTAAGGAATACATGGTCTGGATGGATGCACACAATCCACTGACAAAACCTGACACTGAATACGGCAAACGTCTGGAGAAGCTGACCGGCCACATCAAAGAAATGGACGGGCTGAAACTGAACTTCGGTGTTTATGAAGTTGTAGACGTGAATGCTTTTGCCTGTGGAGACGGCAGTGTACGTATCTGCGCCGGACTAATGGATGTGATGACTGACGAAGAAGTAATGGCAGTAGTAGGACATGAAATCGGTCACGTTGTACACACTGACTCTAAAGACGCGATGAAAAATGCCTACCTTCGCTCGGCAGTGAAGAATGCAGCAGGTGCAGCCAGCAACAAAGTTGCCAAACTGACAGACTCTGAACTGGGAGCAATGGCAGAAGCTCTTGCCGGCGCACAGTATTCACAAAAGCAGGAAAACGAAGCAGACGAATACGGTGTTGAGTTCTGTGTAAAAAACAACATCGACCCTTATGCCATGGCCAACGCATTGACCAAACTGGCTGAACTGGCAAAAGACGCTCCGAAATCTTCTTATGTACAGAGAATGTTCTCCTCTCACCCGGATACCGCCAAACGCATCGAACGCGCCAAAGCCAAAGCAGACAGCTATAAAAAATAAGGAGTATCTCTCGCTTTATCTTATATAAGAAAGGGAATACAGAGGCGGCTTCGCCTCTGTATTCCCTTTCTCACTTCCAATACCCAAAAAGACAACACGATTATTAAATTTTCATTAATATATTACATAGATTTGCATAGTGTCGTGATTTCATGTAATTTCGAGGCTATAACCATTTTAATCCATTTATGGAATTTCTTATTATACTTTTCTTACTCGTACTGAATGGCATTTTTGCCATGTACGAAATCGCGCTGGTATCTTCCAGCAAAGCACGTCTTGAAACTCTTGTAGCCAAAGGTAACAAATCTGCCCGAGGAGTATTAAAGCAATTAGAAGAACCGGAAAAGTTTTTATCTACTATCCAAATCGGTATTACACTTATCGGTATTGTGTCCGGTGCTTATGGTGGAGTTGCCATTGCCGACGACCTTGTTCCTCTGTTCTCTCTTATTCCGGGAGCGGAAGCCTATGCGCGCAATCTGGCTATGATTACTACCGTGGCAGTGATCACTTATCTTTCTCTTATCATCGGGGAACTGGTACCTAAGTCCATAGCTCTCAGCAATCCGGAAAGATATGCAATCTTATTCAGCCCGATAATGATTCTGCTGACAAAAATCTCTTATCCTTTCGTATGGTTACTCAGTATCTCCACCCGCCTGCTGAATAAACTGATCGGACTGAAAAGCGAAGAACGCCCCATGACACAGGAGGAAATCAAAATGATTCTGCACCAAAGTTCGGAACAAGGGGTGATCGACAAGGAAGAGACGGAAATGATACGCGATGTATTCCGCTTCTCGGACAAACGTGCCAATGAATTGATGACGCACCGCAGAGATGTTGTGATACTTCATCCTGACGATACGCGGGAGAAGGTGATGAAGACTATCGAAGAAGAACATTACAGCAAGTATCTGTTGGTGGACGAACGGAAAGATGAGATAATCGGTGTGGTGTCCGTCAAAGATATTATCCTGACAATGGGCAATCAGAAGGAGTTCAACCTGCGTGAAATAGCCCGTCCGCCTCTCTTTATTCCGGAAAGTTTGTATGCAAATAAAGTTTTAGAGCTATTTAAGAAGAACAAAAACAAGTTCGGAGTTGTTGTTAACGAGTATGGTAGCACAGAAGGTATTATCACACTGCACGACCTGACCGAAAGTATCTTTGGAGACATCCTCGAAGAGGACGAAACGGAAGAAGAAGAAATCGTCACAAGGCAGGACGGTTCGATGTTGGTGGAAGCTTCAATGAACATCGACGACTTCATGGAGGAAATGGGAATCTTATCCTATGAAGACCTGGAATCGGAAGACTTCACCACACTAGGCGGACTGGCAATGTTCTTGATAGGCCGTATCCCGAAAGCCGGAGACATCTTCACTTACAAGAATCTGCAATTCGAAGTAGTGGACATGGACCGCGGACGAGTAGACAAACTGCTGGTCATCAAACAGGACGAGGAGGAATAGATTTATGATAAAAACGAGCGATAGCTCACTATATTTATATTAACTTAAAGCACTTAACGATGAAAAAAGTAATTATGTTAGCAGCCGTCGTAGCTGCTTTGGCATCTTGCCAATCAAAAGCCAACAAAACCGCAGAGGCAGAAGCAGACAGTCTGGCCATTGCCATGACTCCGATTACCGAACTGACAGAAGTTTACGAAGGTACTCTTCCTGCTGCCGACGGTCCGGGTATTGACTATGTACTGACCCTGAACGCTGCAACCGACGGCGTAGATACTACGTATACACTGGATATGACTTACCTTGATGCTGAAGGTCAGGGCCAAAACAAGACGTTTACCTCAAACGGAAAACAGCAAACCGTACACAAGGTAGTGAACAAAAAACCTGTTACGGCTGTGAAGTTAACTCCGAAAAACGGTGAAGCTCCCATGTATTTTGTAATTGTGAACGACACCACCCTTCGTCTGGTAAACGATAGCTTACAGGAAGCTGTCAGCGATCTGAACTATGACATCATCAAGGTGAAACAATAATAAAAGAACCTAACCCTAACCAGTAAAAATGCTCTGCGAGAACTGAACGTTCTTTGCAGAGCATTTCTTTTTTTACCTTGTAATATTATATTCGTATCGTTACTTTCCGCAACAGACTGGTATAAATATTTATCCTTGTACTGTTTGTCCTTCCCGCAAACGTTTTAATCTTAGCAATGCTTCGATATAATAGTAGTCTGCATAAATAATAGACGCATCTATTTCCGAATGATTCGGCCAATGTCCTACACTATGCAATAAGAATGAAGGTTTACTTTTGCCACTCTGATAGTGGCGGGAACTTAGACTTGCCAACATTTCGATTGCAGCGTCTTTATAATATTTTCCTTTTCCATTCGGAAGATAAGTGGACAGTTCGAGCAAGGCGGAAGCTACAACAGCTGCTGCTGAAGCATCACGGGGAGCGTCCGGTATTCCCGGATCATCGAAATCCCAGTAGGGTACTTTGTCTTCAGGAAGTCTTTCCAAATAGACATCCGTCACTTTCTGCGCAAAGTCAAGATATTTAGGGTCTTTCGTTTCTCGATAGACTACTGTGTATCCATAAATCGCCCATGCTTGCCCACGCGCCCACATAGTACTGTCGGCATATCCCTGGTGAGTGACACCTTTAATCAGATTACCTGTAATTGTATCATATACAGCAACGTGATACGAAGTATAGTCGGGACGAAAGTGGCATTTCATGGTCTTGTCGGCATGTGCTACCGCTACATCATATAAGTAGGGATTGCCGCCGTTCTTTGCTGCCCAAAAAAGCATTTCGAGGTTGATCATGTTGTCCATGATTGTATTGTGCGGCCAGTTACGAGGTTCTACTTCACGAGGCCATGAAAGTATTGTTCCTACTACCGGATTGAATAAAGTAGCCAGTGTGTCAGCAGTATCCAGAATTACTTGTTTATATGCCGGATTCTTGGTTAGCCGATAACCGTTTCCATAACTGCAAAAAACAAGGAATCCCAAATCATGATCGAAAGCCGGAATCTTGGAAAGAAACTCCAGAGAGTTCGTAAACTTCTCCGCTTCTTCCTTAATATGCTTATCTTGCGTATATTCATAATCATACCACAGCACTCCCGGCCAGAATCCCGCACACCATTCTTCTTTCGTAGCTTTACGACAGTTCCAATGTTGCTCATCGGCCATGATATTACGCGGCATCATCGTATAATCGATTCCAGAATCTGTTTTCAGCTCCGCAAGCGTACGTTGTGTCTGCTCTGCACAATAATCCAATGCCTTATTCACATCTAATGTACCGGAAGGCTGATGAGCACACATACAGAACCCTAACATCACAGCCAAACCTACTACCAACTTTTTCATCTTAATCTTACTATCTTCGTATTAATTCTTAATCTTTATTTCTCTTTGTCAGTTATCTATCAATTACTTAGTCATCCGGAACCAGTCTATATCCGCCCAACCACGATTTCCTTCGTTAGGAGTCACACAGAATACACCGACTTTAGCTCCTATCCACTTGCCTTGACGGGCAGTGAAAGCCTCTCCTACCGTCGTATATTTCTTTCCGTCCAGACTATAAGCAAATGTACAGACAGCACCTCTACGGACTTTTACTCGCAAATAAACTGTTTTCCATTCATTATCTGCTACACCGGGCATCTTCAGATATTCTACCGGTATACTTGCCAACTCTTTTACCTGTTCGGGATTCTGCCGTTCCGCATCTTTACAAACAGCCTGTTGCAGAATAAATTTATCCCCCGCCTTGCGAATCGAAAGATAACTGTAATCCCATCCCATTACAATGAGTCCGGCTTGTTCACCATTCTGTTTGGCGGTAAACGTCAACTTAGTGGTAGCTGTAAATTCTTCGGCCGGAAACTTCTGCATCAACAGATTCGGCACCTCCCAGAAGTTCACAAATTCTTTCGAGAGATTGCCCGCATACAGGCGAAGATATCCCAAATCGGTAGTGAATCCATAAGTATCTTGCTTATTAGCGTGCCATTGCCACTGTAACCCTAAATGCCGGGTATTGAACTCATCACTCTCCGGTGGAGTGATTATCGGATAAGTCTTTCCTACATTCGGCTTCTTATAAGTAGTCACAGGTTCACCGCAACCGTCCTTGTCTTTATCCGCTCCGATTACCGGCCAGTCATTTACCCAGTTCATCGGATTCAAGTGAATCACACGTCCGTAAGCTCCCTTATCCTGAAAATGAATAAACCAAGACTCACCCGTATTAGTATCTACCCAACCGCCTTGATGAGGACCGTTTATATTCGTCTGCCCTTGTACCATTACAATTTTCGACTCATAAGGTCCATAGATGTTCTTCGAGCGAAGCACCAACTGCCAACCGTTAGCCACACCACCTGCCGGAGCAAAAATATAATAGTATCCGTTCCGTTTATAGAGTTTCGGGCCTTCTACCGTATGATTCTTTCCGTCGTTACCATCGAATACCATTACCGGATCAGAAACGACTTCCGTTCCTTCTTCATTCAATTCTGAAATCACAAGAATACTGTTCACCCCACTACGGCTTCCGGCATAGGCATATATCAGATATACTTTCCCGTCTTCATCCCACAAGGGAGTAGCATCAATCATCCCTTTTCCGGCTTTCACCAATACGGGGTTACTCCATTTGCCTTTCGGGTCTTTCGTCTTTATCATGTAAATCCCATAGTCCGGATCGCCCCAGTAGATATAAAACTCTCCGTTATGGAAACGGATAGACGGCGCCCATACCCCTTTACCATGTTGGGCCTTATCGAAAAATTCTTTCGGTTCCTGCACCGGTAACGCATAGTTCACCAACGACCAATTCACCAAATCTCCGGAGTGAAGGATAGGAATGCCGGGAATGCAATTAAAACTGGATGCCGTCATATAAAAATCATCTCCGACTGCACACACATCCGGATCGGAATAATCAGCATGAAGAACCGGGTTCTGATAAGTACCATTTCCCTTATCAGCCACCCAGGTCTTAGAAATTTCTTGTGCGCCCGCCCATGTGCAGCAAGCCATCATCCCTGCCAAAAACAGAATCTTTTTACGCATATACCTTACTAATCAATTTCATTCTAAATTCAATCGTTATTCCTAAAAACAAATTCTTTCTACCTTTATAAAAAGACTAACCAACCGAAAAACCGAATCTAATAACTTTCATTTCAAACAATCTATTTGCTTATATATACGAAGGGGATTAAGTAAATACCTAATCCCCTCCACTATTTTTTTCTATAAAGCTTCCAATTATTCTTTCGTATACATCAAAGTCCCGAATCCCAGTTGGTCGAATCCGCCGCTAGTAGAACCGTAATGACCACCGCCACCTTCTACACCCATACCATCCATAAACTGTTTAGTATAATAAGCTTCTATCCCTTTTGTTTTATAATGATAGTAGATCAGTGCCCAACAAGGACGAATCTCTCCTCTCGACTTATCATTTTCTTCTTTGGAAGAAAGCGCAGGACATTGCCAACTACAGTTCTCGTAAAAACTATAAGGGAATCCCTCTTTGCTATACACAAATTTCTCATTGGAGGTAGAAGACCGATCATCAAAGTCTTTCCATAGATTATACTTAGCCGTGTATTCTGCCATAGCAAGTACTTTATTATCCTGATAAGCAAAAAGGTCCTCGCCGATATTATATGCCATTTGGCAGAAAGCCCCCATCAAAGCAATACAAAGTGTAGCGTGCCCCTGGTCACGACCGGATTCCTGTCCTTGGCCCAATACTCCGTGTCCATCCGGATCCTGATGAAGAAAAGGAACAGCATTGTCTATACTACCATTGCCTACTCCATACTTAAAATATAAAATAGCCTCATTGATTTTGTCCTGATCATCACAAAGAATGCCGATAGAGAGAATCGATGTCATCTGAGCTAAATCCCAGTTAAGCCAGCTATGCTGTTTGCATGCTTCCTTATGAGCCAGAAAATCAGAAGCGGCAGGATAAAATACATTCTTCATCATTGTCTGGAACGCCGACAATTGAGCTTTTGTGAAGAGCGTCTCATCCGTACGCATAATTTCGGCAGCATTAGCCATTTGGTGGACATTAATAGAAATAAGATATTCGTTCGGATCGGCTATTTCACCATTCGCGTCATAGGTTCTATCATTTGCCAAACTCTTGACACGAACCAATCCTTTGCAAGTTTCAGCCCAGGCATTCAATATCTTAACGGCTGTTTGCCCGCAAGCAACGTCACCTTCCAGTTTCCAACGAAGTGCCAGCTGATAAGCAGCGGCAGCGTCTTTATAGAAATAAGTATAGTTATTCCACCATTCCGGAAACTTGCTGGCCCAGTTCCCCTGGTCCATACGTCCCAATACCTCCTGCGGCGTAGGAACATATCCCGCATAGGAATATCCGGAGTTCTTCAATTTATCATATCCTTCACTCCAAGGAGCTACGGTCAACTTTGATGCAACATAAGATAAATCGGCTGCAGTATGCAGCATACAAGGATGAGCAAGGGTATACTCATTAATAGCAGGCCACGAATCAATATCGGTAGTACCATCTTCGATGTCGGTGCATGCGCTCAAATGGAGCGCAAGCATCGTAAACAGGATGAATATATTTCTAGTTCTCATAGTCTTTATTAATTATTAGTGTTTTCATTTTCAACGAAAGCTTTTAAATCCTCAATAGTTTTGAAAGTCCGTACCCAATATACTGTATATTCCGTATTTGAGCCGTTAGCTTCTTTGAAGTCCGCCATTACAAATTGGAGTGTCTTTATTTCTTCCGGTTCTGTTTTAGAGAAAGTATGGAAAGGTTTATTCGATCCATTTCCAACAGCATTTTCTCTTTGCAGATCATAATAATATACTTCCGGACTTCCCGGAGTTTCAGCACCGTCTAATATTGTATATTTATTACTTCCACTGCCACTATTCTCCAAATAGGCACCATACTGTGTATCAAGTTTAATGTTACCTTGCAATTTACCAGCTCCATAAGGTCGGATCATTTTTATGGCCAGATAAGGATATACCCCAACATTCAAATAGACCTTATCTTTATAACTGCCATTTGACGTCAATACAAGATCCGCACGGCAAGAATTTCCCTTTGAAGGATTAGGAACCATTTTCACAACTGCTCCTCCTGCTTTAAACTCGGCAGATGAAGTATACCCATCCGCCTGCTTCAAATACCAAGGAGACAATGAGGTATCAAATGAATATTTCATCAAGCCATAAGGTACTTTAACCGTAGTTGTATACGAAACTTCAGTTGTCGTAGTGGCGGTAATAGTAGCTTCTCCATAAGCTTTGGCGGTTACCACACCCTGATCATTCACCTCTATAACATCCGTATTACTACTGGACCACTTTAAAGAAGCTATAGTCGCATCCACCGGAACGGTTGTAAAGTTCAGTTTAGCACTTTCGCCCGGCAATAAATCCTCCTGCTCACCAAATGTCAGACTTTCAACATATATAATCGGTATAATCTTCAAATCAAAGGATTCCTCGTAACCTCCCCTATCTAAAGAAATAGCAGTAATAGTGACAGTCTTTCCCGTTGTACTCGTACCTCCGTTAACACCTCTCACTACACCTTCTTTTGTCACAGTAGCAATAGATTCATCACTACTCTTCCAAGTCACCATAGAATAAGTGTGTCCTGCCGGCAACAGAGTGGGGCGCAAACTCCTCTCTTCGGAAACATACAAATCCTTCTTATCATCATCCGTAAACTCAAAATCCGCAATCGGAATAAACTCCGGTACTACCGTCAATTCAAAAAAGGTGCTTGCTCCGAATCCAATTTCAGGAGTCACAACAATATTCGCCCTGCCTGCACTCACCGCATGTACAAGTCCGTCTTGTGTTACCGTAGCCACATTTTCATCTGACGAAGACCAGCTTACCTTCCTGTTGGTCGGCTGTTCCGGTACAATCTTACACTGTATCAAAGAGTCCATATAGTCCACAGACGCAGCCAAAGTCAGTTTTCCATTTTCTACGTTAGCCAATGTAATCTCTGAAATCAAGGTCTTCTCCTCCAGTCCGTCTCCATACTCTTTACTATCATCACATGCAGTAAAACAGATAGCCGTAAGAAAAGCCAAACTAAATAATGTATATCTCATAATTATATTCTTTATAATCTTCGGTTTATAAATACGTTACCATCCCGGATTCTGACCGATGTTGGGATTCAATTGCTTCTGATCGGATGGAATCGGATAAAGATAGTTCTTATTTTCCCAAACACGATCCGTTTCAATCATCAGGCATCCCGCAATACCGGCATCATCTGTATCCGTAGAGTATGAAGGTTTCCAGGCAGTGGCCCATGTACTCCAATCACCCGTTGTACTCCATTTCACTCCCAACATATTTTTAGGCATTTCCACTTCAGCCGTCTTCCAACGTTTCAAATCGTCTATACGGAAACCTTCATTGAAAAGTTCCACCGTACGTTCACGACGAATCTCTTCCCGCAGACTTAATCCTTTTGTTGCGGCAAACGAGACTGTCAAATCCGGCATATCCGGATTTACCCGTTTACGAACTTCATTCAAATATTTCAAGGCCGCATCCACCTTAGACTCATCCGTAATGCTTCCATCGGTAGCAGCATATCTCTCGTACACAGCCTCCGTATAATTCAGCAATACCTCCGCATAGCGGATAACCGGGAAATCATATCCTTCATACGTATCTTTCACATCACGCTCAGTAGCCCATTTCTGATTATGATATCCGCTGCCGCTAGTGGGATAGAATGGTTTATTGTCAAAAGCCGCCTTATCTGCATCCGTCCAGGTAGTATGGGGCGCGTTATTATTCCAATATCTATTTCCGGGAATCATCAATGTGTTGTTCATACGATTATCGCGTTTGGCATATTCCTGTTGAGGAGAAGAATAGTTCACTCCTACTGTAGAATTCGGATTATGAATAGGAAGTCCGTCCGCACCCAAATACATTTCGGCCAACTTACGCGTAATCCACTGTACATTGGCAAAGCAAGCTTTCGTTATATTCTTTCCAATCGGAGCAATCACTTCATCATGACGACGAGAGAAAATGTACTCTAGATTCTTGGCCTTTGTAATATTAGCCGGATTGGATTGCGCGTTTTCCAGAATGAACAGATATTTGTAAGCTGTCGTTCCCAACTCTTCCGGTTTAAAGATTTCATATTGCTTGCTGTCAATCACATCCCAGGCAGCACTTGCCGCAATATCCAGCAAATCATTAACCCGTGTTACGTCGCCCGATCTGAACTTCTGCCAAGTCCCTTCATACAATGCCACACGCGAGAGAAATGCTTGAGCCGCACCTTTAGAAACACGCCCTTTATCGGCAGTAGAAATCTCACTTTCTCTCGGCAGATCAGGAATAGCTTCCTGCAAATCTCTGATAATAAGATCGGCTACTTCCGAACGGTCATTACGAGCCGCATTCATTTCTGCAGCGTCTATATCAACCGGTTTGGTCACAATAATCGCATCTCCGAAAAGCTGTAACAAGTCAAAATACTCATAGGCACGGAAAAACTTAGCTTCTGCTACATAGCGCGCTATATCATTCAGATTGGCATAATTCTCCGCATTCTGTAATAAGATATTAGCATAACGGATTTTAGTATAGGCTCCTGTATAATTACCATCCGATACAGGAATCGTATTGACTCCTTTACTATATTCATTGTAGTCACTAGATGTGATCAGGTCCGAACGCGTGTCACTATGCGGCCCATCGAAAAGAGCAGCAGCAAAATCACGCGGCCATTCATAAAATTGATTGGCATATAATTTATAATCATTCGGAGTCTGCCACAAATTCGCATCTGCCAACTGAGCCTTAGGATCAAGATCCAGACAAGAAGGAAGAGTTATCACCACTGACAGCAGCAATATTGCTTTTATTATATTTATAATCTTCATATTCTAACTATTAAAAGGTTAAATCTAATCCTACGGTACAAGTACGATTGAAGGGAAAACGACCGTTTCCTGAAACTTTACGGGAAGCTTCCGGATCCCATCCGTCGTTAATTTTACTAACTTCCCACAAGTCATTGCCCGACACATAGACACGCATCCTGCTAATCACTCTTATCTTGTTCAGAAGCGAAGTCGGGAAGTTATATCCCAATGTCACACTTTTCAAGCGCAAATAATTACCATTTTCTACCGACCAGGACGAACACTGGTAGTTATAATCGTTTATAGAGTTTATATTCGTATATGTCGGATAACGCCCGCCTCTATTTTCAGGGCTCCATACATCCCCGACCGACTGTGTAGTCGAATTTAAATGAGCGGCTTTCATCGGGATACGGTAATTATCATTGCTACTGTCGCGGAAAATGGTACGTTTGGCAACTCCCTGAAAGACTGCGGAGAAGTCAAAGTTGTTCCATTCCAGCCCCAAATTGAATGAATAAGAGATTTTCGGGTCATCAGAACCCAGATACACATAATCCTTTTCATCTAGTACGCCATCCCCATTCACATCTTCATACATATTATCTCCCAAACGAATATCGCTCGGAATACCAATCCCGTTTCCGTTGTAGTATTGATATTTATATTTACGCAATTGTTCCTCTGTCTGAATCTTTCCGCAGTACTTCAATCCAAACACTGAATTTAGGGAATATCCTTGTTGCTTGTCTATAAATCCGGATTTGAAAACTGTTACTCCTCCGTAGTCTACCAATTTATTATCCGCGTATGTAAACGTACCGCCAATGTGGTAATTTACTTTCCCGATTTTGTCCGACCATGTCAAAGTGCCTTCATAACCTTTCGCTTCAAACTTACCGCTATTGGAAGCAGGTGCCTTGTCACCCAAAATGCCCGGATAAGTTACAGCAATCAACATATTATTGTTTTTCTTCATAAACAGTTCCACAGTACCTTGAAGGCGGCTATTAAATAGTTGAAAATCCACACCCAAGTTATAATTATGGATCCGTTCCCAACTACGCCCCGTAGTAGCAATTTCACCGTTACTCTTTACGTAAGATACTCTGCCGTCACCCAGATAAGCTCCGTTCACAGAATTGAAGTTATAAAGTTGTCTGCCATCATAACGAGATATCCCGGACTGATTACCTACCACACCATACGAAAGCCTGAGTTTCAGTTCGTTCAAGAATTTCACATTCTTCATAAAATTCTCTTCAGTAAGACGCCAACCACCGGAAAAGCCATAAAAGAAATCCCAACGGTTTTCCGGAAGGAACTTGGATGATCCGTCATAACGCAAGTTAGCTTCCAATAGATATTTCGACAAATAGTTATAATTGAAACGTCCGAAATAAGACATCATCGCTTCTTGCCATTTGTCAGGCGAAGAAGTTTTGGCAGAGTTCTTTAAAAAAATATCCCCCGAGCCGTTAAGTATTTCCAGCGAACTCTGTACGTCCTTTGCCGTCACAACTGTATAATCATATTCCTTCAGATTGTACTGGGCACCTAACATCGCACTCACCGTATGCTTTTCCGCAAATGTCTGATGAAAATTCAAATAACCGGAAACAGAATAGTAGTCCGTACGCGCAAATGATTTGGAATATTCGGTCGATGCCTGATTCGGATTATAGATCGCATTGGGTTTCGCTGTACTAAGCGTCCCGTCATAAGTGTACCAGGTAATACTATTTTTCACTGCATCGCGAGTAGCAGTAGAAGTATTATATCCCAGATTAACCACTGCGTCCAAATAAGAAGTGAGCTTATATTTCAGATTCTCACTGATATTGATACCGGAAACCTTCAAATTATTATCTCCACCTAATTCAGCATACCAGTTGGGAGTATAGTTTCCTCCCCAGTGATAAGGTTTACCATCCATTGTAGAAGACGGAAGTCCCGGCTGCGGATAACTGGAGGTCAGCACACTGCCAATCATAGTAGGAGAAACCTGGTCCTGACGATTATACGCAATCACGGATTCAATTGTAAAGTCATCGGTAAGTTTTACCGTGTTAGTCAGACGAAGATTGAAACGTTTATTGCTATTATTACCCCATTTTAATGTACTATCATCATACATATATCCCACTGACAAACGATACAGAGATTTATCATTTCCTCCTGAAACGCTTAGGTTATGTTGCGTGGAACCTGCATTTCCAAATAAAACATCCTGCCAGTTAGTATCCATGAATACATAGTCGTCTACATCCCCGAACGCCGTTATTGGATTGGGGTTAACGGACAAATCAATATATCCTCCTTTATAAGCTTTCGCCAACTTAGCATACTGGATCCACTGGTCATCAGCACCTTTACCATCATTCGTACGAGCTGCAATAATAGCATCACTCCATTGGTCAATACTCATCATCTTAGGTTGCAACCCTACAAACTTATGTGTATAAGAACCACTATATTCTATCTTTGCTTTCCCTTCTTTCGCCTGCTTTGTAGTTACCAGAACAACACCTCCGGCTGCTTTCGAACCATAAATAGCAGCAGAGGCATCTTTCAAAAAATTGATAGACTCGATATCTGCCGAGTTTAACAGACGAAGTTCATTCACACTCTCATACTCCACCCCATCAATGATAACCAACGGGTCAGTAGAATTGGCAGATACAGCACCACGCAGTTTCATACCCCAGCTTTCATCGCCAGGAGCACCGGAAGAACGGGTAATGATTACCCCCGGAACTTGTCCTTGCAAGGCTTGTACGGGACTGGACATTGATCCTTTGTTTGTCAGCATTTTATCAGATACTACCGTTACGGCACCGGTCAATGTTTCTTTCTTCTGCGAACCATATCCTACTACCACAACTTCGTCCAGCACTTCGCTGTCTTCCTGCAATTTTACATTAATCACCGTTTGCGCAGCTACATCTATAATCTGGTCCTTATATCCGATATAGCTGAATTTCAGTTTGGCTCCGGCAGGTACGTTAATCGCATAATTTCCATCAATATCCGTAATAGTTCCTTCCGTACCGCCTATCACACTTATATTCACGCCAATCAACGGCTCGCCCGTAGCATCAATCACTTGCCCCTTCACTTTCTTCTGAGCCTGTGCCACTACTTGACTGTCAGTTATATTCGTATCGGCCCACGCCTGTGAGACAGGACAAAGTCCCAGCATTAATCCTAACGCAAACATTGCTGCCTTGTCAGGTCGCGAATTAAAAATTAATCCTCTTCGTTTCATAAAATTAAATTTGAGGTTTAAAAATAGTGTTTATTTCTTGTTTTCTAAAATTTGATGAGGCATCAGTATGTCTCTCCCTAGATTCTGATTCTTTTTCCATAAGCACAAAGGATTATATATTATATAAATAAGATTAAATACATTTTCTGAAAAACTCACGCATTTCGCGACGACCTATAAATAGATGATTCTCTACTGTACGACGACTGAGTTGCAAGGCTTCCGCTATTTCAGTAGATGTCTTGTCTCCATAACGACTTAAGGTGTAGACTATCCGACGTTGTTCGGGGAAGATAGCAAGCCGACGTTGTTCAGCCGAAGCTAAGTCATCGGCAATTATTGCCTCTTCTGTCTCATTGGACGAAGTAACGGCAGAATCATACATATAACTGTCTATCTCCTGTTTCTTATAATACCGACGGATATAATCGGTTACTATATTACGTGCAATGGCGAACAAAAAATACTTCACTGTATCCGGACGGAGCATCTGTTTATAGTCCAGCAGACGTACAAACACCTCTTGAGCCAAATCCTCAGCTTCGTAACGATGAGTGATACGATAAGTAATATAGGTAAGAATCACCTGATGATATTCTTTATAAGAATTAGTGATAATGTTGTCGGAAGTGTTAGTTATTGTCTCCATAATACTATCTTTTTCGGTTTTAATCACGATGCAAATATAAAGGTGATTTCGGATATAGTAACCGGAAAATGGAGCATATCAATCTCAACGAATCGAGATAGACTCATTTTAATATATAACCCTAATAATCAATACATTACTCTCAACTTTATAGAGTCTCATTTTATAAAATGAGACTCTATAAGCTAAATACAATATGTTTTCGCTCAGCTTACACTCCTTTACTTTCATCCCTTCATTCTTTTATCTTCTCTCCTTTTATCATCTTGTCGTTTTAGTATCTCATTAAAGCTGTCACTGAAATACTAGAGATAAGTTTCATTGCATTAATGACAAACTTACTTTGTACTTATAGTAAAGTTACTGTTGATTTAGAATAAACTATAAACGCAAGCTTTGTTTTTATAAATGAAAGTTGCGTTTATAAAAACAAAGCTTACGTTTATAATTTAATCCCTATGAAAAACAACTTTGTAATAGGAACAAGAAAAGTTTATGCAGGATGAAGCAGAACTTATCTATTAATAGATTACAGATTAAAAAAGAGGTTCACCGAAATTTATTCCTCCTTAGCAGTTCCACCTATGCTACGGATATATTCGTTCGGAGTGACTCCCGTACTCTTTTTGAATGACCGGAAAAAAGAAGCACGTGAACTAAAGCCGCAAAGTTCTGCCAATGCAGTTAACGTATAGCGGGAATAGTGACTGTCCTCTACCATTTTCTTAAATTGAGTGACGCGGTATTCATTGATAAAGTCATAGTAAGACTGATTGAGATACTGGTTCAAAAGATACGATAATGAATGCGAAGAAGTATCTAATGCGGAAGCCAGATCACCCATTTTCAAGTCGGAATTAATATAAGGCTTTTCTTTCTCAACATAAGCCACCAGTTTTCTATGAAGCTCCACGCATTCTTCTTCAGTTAACCTATTCGTCTTATACTTCTCTTCGGTAACAGTAGACGACTGTTCAACAATTGTTTCCGACTGTTCCGTCTCTTGTTCTTTCCGGGATATTTCCTCCACCGGTGTTGAAGCTACCTGAACAGGAGAAGTGAGTAAACGGCGCATACGCTTCCATACATAATAACGTATAAAGGCTATAATTCCTATGATTAATAAGACAAAAAGCGCCCATCCCCACCAAGGTATCATAGGAAGTACCGTCACTTGACAGGTAGCTTCCGAATGTTCATTTCCCGGAAGACGGACACGGAATGTATAAGTCCCGGAAGGAAGTCCATAATAAGAAACCTCGTTCTGTGCTGCCAATAGTTTCCAGTCTTTATCAACCCCTTCCAACTGATATTCATACAGCAAGGCAGAAGGCAGTCCGTAGGCAAAATCCGTAAAACAGAAAGTAAGATTATTCTGATTATATTTCAAAGACGAACCGGTAAAAGAAACACCATTAGCCAATATATCTGTAAATACTATCGGACGCGCCTTACCACGTACTTCATCCACACGCTTCGGGTCAACGTAAATCAATCCTTTGGTATTGCCGAACCATAGTATTCCTTTATCGTCTTTATAGGCAGCTCCGTTGGTAAATGTTGGTCCGGGCACTCCATCGTTGAAAGTGAAAGCGTCATACTCTTCGCCTTCTTTCTTTATACGCAGCAAACCGTCATTACAGCCTACCCACAACCAACCTTGATTATCCTCTACAATCGCCATCAGAGAATTGTCGGGAAGAGTGGAAAATACGGACTGATTATAGAAGCGGTCCATTGTCAGCGTAGACGTAAACAAACTCCCTTTCTCACGAATAAAATAAAGGTTATGTTCGGAATCTTCATAAATCGTTCGAACTTTGTCTTTATTCACGAATCCTTCAGGAAAAACATTGGAACGCAAGTTCTGGGAAGCCGGGTCATAAATACACATACCGGTTTCAGTGGCAATCCACCCTTTACCGGTAGAATCAAAACTGACCTCATACACGTTGCCCTCCGGCAGTTGAGAATTGGCACTGGTAAAGTGCTTTATCTGTTTTGTCTGCCCATTATAGTTGAATAGTCCCTGTGATGTTCCTATCCAGAGATTTCCCTTTGTATCCGGTTTCACACAGAAGATATGTCCTTTTTGAAAAAGCTCCGTATCACTTTGGGAAAAATATTTTAGCGATAACGTCTCCGGATTCAATACCATCATGCCGCCCCCATAGGTACCTATATAATATTCTCCTTGATAGAAGCTGATTGTCAGTATCAAATCCGAGGTCAGGACAGGTTTTACAAAACTCTTGACCATTCCGGTAGCCTCATTTATATAGAACAAGCCGTCACGCGAACCGATAACTTTCTCCTGCCCTCTGCTTATGAAAGAACGGATAGAGAGGTTTGCCGAATTAAACAAAGGTGGATAGGCATACGTACGGAAAAGACCGTTCTGGTAGAGTGAATAATCCAAGCCTGCCTGAAAATGCCCTACCCAAACGGCCCCCCTGTCATCTACGAGTAAGGAGTAGACAGAATTACTGCGAATCCCTTCCTTATCACTTACATCATGGTAGAAACGACGCGTCACCTGCTGTTTTTTATGTGAAAGAAAATGGACGCCATTGCCATCGGTAGCTATATAGACGGTTTCTTTTCCATCACTGGAAATGTCGGAAATAACATCGCATCCTAAAGATATCGTATGAGAAAACGTCTTCTTTTTCATATCAAAACGTACTACTCCCTGGCTCATTGTCCCCAAGTAGAGCGTTTCCCCGATACGGGTGAGGCAACGGAAATAATCGGCTTCGGGCACATTTTCCTGAAAATGCCAGGAATCAATCTTTCCGTCTTTCAATGAATAGGAGAATAGCCCTTGCACCGTAGCCAGCCATAGTGCGGTTTTATCTTCATTCAGACAAATATCCATGATTCTGTTACAAGCGGCCAACATATTCCGGTCTGTCAAAACTTGGAGCAACTGACCGTCTTTATGAATGAACAAGCCTTTCTCCGTACCGATATAAAGAATATCTCCATCGGATAGTAACGTATTGACGGCAAAATCTATCTTTTCGGGAACAATCCTCTCCAATTGGCCACTTGCACGGTTCAACCGCCAAAGTCCGATACCATTTCCCACCCAAAGTTGCTTATTGGCAGTTTCCGTAATCGTATTTACACGCTTTTTTCTTCCCGACTCAATGCCCCGGAATTCAAAATGGCGCACTTTCACACCGTCAAAACGATCGAGGCAATTATCTGTCCCTAACCATACAAAACCTTCGGAATCTTTATAAATGGCATTGACCAACAGTCCGGATAATCCGTCGGACATGACGACATTACGGAATGTGTAATTCTGAGCTTGCAGTTCCACACCACAAACCAAATATATTAATATAAGAATCAGATATTTAATCGTGTTCTTCACTTACAACTGCTTCCTTTCATATTAAACATGTGACAAACATACATAAAAATCTCCAAAAGAGCACATTCCTTTTCCTAAAAAAGTCTCCCCTTCGTATTTGTTGTATATGACAAGCAAATACGAAGGGGAGAGATTATTTACTCAATGCTATGAAAGATTTTATTTGCGGCTGTTCAAATAATCATTTTTATCCGAACCTTTTTCAACCAATTCAATCATATAGCTATAAGTATATTTCTTGTCAAGCAAGCGATATTCATTGTGCGGATACATTCCCCAACTATTATCTCCGCCTAATCCGCGTTGCTTCAGGTCAACGTGCAAGAAGATATTTTTTTGCGGAACAATGTCGATAGTATGCTGTAATTTACGAGTCAGACCGGGGTCAAGATCTTCCGGTGAGAAATGCAATGCGGAAAATGAGATAGGTTGCAAGCCTGTAATTTTCACTCCCAGTCCTCCGCTATCCAATAAAGTCAGCCAACGAACATCTGTTTTATTTCCTGTTTCCTGCGGACGTATATACCAATAGAATTGATTTTCTACCTTATCCTCATATCGTCCGATGAAGGCCCCCGAATAACGGTCGATATAGTTTTCAAAAGGCCCTCTACCATAATAGGTCAAGTTTTCATAAGGTTGATGCAATTCCATACGCATACCAAAACGGGGAAGTTCGGGAAGTTTCGTTCCTGTCAGGTCGATACTGCCCGTCACAATAACAGTTCCGTTATCCCGTACCAAATATTCCATCGTATAAGGCACTTGAATATCGCTTAAGACCCAATCAACCCTTACGGATAACCCTTTTTCATTATTCTCCCCTATTGTCACTTTCTTCACATAGCGGTTGACATGGGCCGTCCGCCAGACACCTGCCAAAACGGGCATTTTATTCCCAAAATCATTATCTATCGGAGCACGCCAAAAGGCTGGTTCGGGATATTGCCTGATAGGTTGCTTGCCATTTATCATATAATCAAACAAGATTCCCTTTTTCAAATCAATCTTACCTGAAACGGCACCTGATTGAAAAGACAAAATATTGTCTTTTGTTTCATAAGACAGTTTTCCCGAACAAGGCGGAAGCGATGTGAAGAAACTACTTTTATTTAATTGCATTTGCTCTCTAGCTACTTCATAGCCAGCAGGTACTAAATCGGTAGCAACCCGGGTGTGCACATAGAGATTAAGGAAATACTCATTTCCGTCTTCTGGAATAACGGGGAGAGATAAACGTATCTCTTTCTCTTCGTGAGGTTTTAAATCAACATTGAAATCCCCCGTAGATATTTTTTCTCCGTTTTTGTATATTTCCCACATGAAAGCATACTCATCCAGATTGGTAAAGTCATAACGGTTTTTAATAGAAATAATTCCTTTCCCCAAGTCTTTTGCGCTAAACTGAATGTACTGATACACTTTCTTCACTTCATACGCTTGTGGTTTAGGAATACCATTAGCAGAAATCAAACCGTCAGTTCCCGTGTTTAGTTCCCCTTTCTTATCTTCCAGCCATTTATAACTACCCATCTTACCATTATACGTCCAATAAGTACGTCCGTCTCTTGGTTCGGTCTTTATCTTAAATCCCTGATCCATAAAATCCCAGATAAAACCGCCCTGCAAGTTAGGGCTGTCATAAATAATATCCCAAAGGTCTTTAAAATTGCCATTGCTGTTTCCTTGGGCGTGAGCATACTCACACATGATAAATGGTCGCTGTTTGCCAGACTTCCGATATTCTGTTATTTTCCACATATTGGGATACATCGGACAGACAATATCTGTATTCCAATCTTCCCAAGCCTGCTCGAACTGTACAAAACGACCGGGGTCATATTTCTTCAAACGTTTATACTCATCGTGGAACACGATTCCATTGCCACATTCGTTTCCTAATGACCATCCGATGATACATGGATGATTTTTATCCCTTTCGACCATTCGGGTGATACGGTCGACATGAGCAGCATACCATTCGGGACGATAAGCAGGATGCGGAATGGTATCTTTAAAATAAGGAACCGAACCCATTCCATGAGTTTCAATATTGGCCTCATCCACTACATAGATACCATATTGATCACACAATTGATAGAATAATGGATGATTGGGATAATGACTGGTACGAACAGCGTTCATGTTCAGTTGTTTAATCAGTCGCAAATCATTCATTATGATTTCGCGAGTCTGCGTATGTCCCAAGCTGTCGTTATGTTCGTGACGGTTAACACCTTTTATATAGGTGGGTACACCATTTACCAGTAGCCGTGTATTCTTAATCTCAATGCGACGGAATCCGACTTTATGAGCCACTACCGTTTGTTGCTTGTCGTCATTGGCTCGAAGTGTCAGAATACAGTCGTAAAGCGAAGGGTGTTCAGCGCTCCATTTCCGTACATTGCGCACAGTGCCTTCGAAAGTAAGTGTAGTACTTATATCTGAGATACAATATGCTTTCTGCGCAGATAAGACAGTCTTCCCCCCTGCGTCCTTCAATTCGAGTGTAAGTGTCCCTTTTTGTAGAGTTGCATTAGCATTGAACGAACGCAAGTCTACAGTAGCCCGAAATTGCCCGTGTCGGTAGGTATCGTCCAGTCCTGCATGCAAAAAGAAATCCCAAATGGTCGTTTGGGGATAAGCGGTCAGAAAAACATCGCGTTCGATACCGCTTAGACGCCAAAAATCCTGGTCTTCCATATAGCTGCCATCGTGCCAGCGATACACCTGTACAGCAAGTAAGTTCTCTCCTTTTTTTAAATAGTTTGTCACATTAAATTCTGCCGGAGTCTTGGATGCTTTAGTCATACCCACCTGCTGTCCGTTCACATAGATACGGGCGTAGCCGCTGATGGAACCGAAGTGCAACAACACTTCACGCCCCTGCCAGTTTTGAGGAACCGTAAATGTGCGCCGGTAAGTCCCCACAGGATTATCAACGTCGATATAAGGTGGATTGGGTGAAAACACATACTGAATGTTGCGAATTATCGGCTCACCGAATCCTTGGATTTCCCAGTTGGAAGGGACAGTAATTGTATCCCAATCATTGTCGGATAAATCTGTACAATAAAAATCTTTTATGCTTTCTGCGATAGAGGGAGCATAAACAAATTTCCACGTACCATTCAACGAGTATTGCCAAGACGATTTTTGTGGATTATCGTTCACAGCATCATCTGTCCGCTCATAAAGGCGAAAGTCAGCGTGTGGTTTCTCTTTGTTCCACTCATATTTGGTGGGATTTTCCCACTCGTTGTTTTGCGCCTTTGCCGTTTGAGACAAACCACCAAAAAGACAGGAAAGGAATAATAAGGTAGAAAATAATCTATTTATCATAAGATAAAGGGTTGTGAGGGTTTCCATTGAGTAACGTCAAGGAGTTAAGAAGCCTAACCTCTTAACTCCTTGAAATCAGTAAGAAAATCTCAAAAAGTTATTCTTCAGTATACAATAATGTTCCAAACCCCAAATCACCGGCTTCGGCAGTACCACGCTCGCCATATCCTTCGGGGCGTTCTTTTTCGGCAAAAGCTTGCGAATATGGAGCATTCATACCTTTCACCTTGGCATAATGGTTGTAAAGGAGTTCCCATCCCGGACGGGCACGCCCTTTACCGTCGGCCGACACCTTCTCGTGCCAACCGTATTTGGGGTGATAGTAAGGTTCGAAAGGCATTTCCACATCTTCGGTCGAAGTTAAGTTATACTTAGCCGTATACTCGCAGAGGTCGAGAATGATGTTGTCGTTATAGGCAAAAAGGTCGATACCCATGTTATAGGCTGTACGACAGAAGTAAGCGTGTAAGCCTACGTTGAGAGTAGCGTGCCCCTGGTCGCGTCCCATCTCTTGGCTCTGTGCCAAATGTCTGCCTTTCACTTTTCCCGCAGGATCCTCGTGCATGCCTTTCACCGACCATTCGATACAGCCCATACCTTTTCCGTGATAGAAAAATTCCAAGGCTTGTTTAATCTTGGCATCGTCATCGTTCAGCACGCCGATAGAAAGAATCGTGAGCATGGCGGGCAGATCCCAACTCATCCAACCCGAAATGGCTGAAGAATTAAAGTGGTTATCCAAAAAATCATCACAGATAGGATAGAAAGTTTTATCTATCCATTTCTTGAAGACTTCAAAATCTTCGGTTTTCCAGCCTTCGTAATCCCGCATCAATTCAGCGGGAGCAGCAAACTGGTATCCGATAAATCCGGCGGCAAGCAGACGATGGCTGTCGTCGGGCCATGTTTTATAATTCACCCCCTTACAAGTCTTAGCCCATCCGTTCAGAATTTTAACAGCTGCCTTGGCATAATCTTCATCTCCCGAAATTTTCCAGCGTACAGCCAACTGATAAGCGGCACCGGCATCGAAAGCGGCCGTATTGAAGTTGCCACCTTGCGAGTGACGTACAATTTCTTCTTGCGGGTTTGCGTTGTAGCTCAGTTGGGCAAATCGGCTTTCGCACAATTTTTCCCAACCGCTAATCCAAGGTTCGGCACGTTCGTTCACTTTGCGGCGTGCGCGTTCAAAGTCAGCTTCGGTGTTCACCAGACAAGGATGCTTGATGATGTACTCATAATTTTCATTGGGGTTGATTTCGCGTTGCCATGGTTCGGGAGTTCCATTCTCAAACTCAGCACTACAGCCGATCAGCAACACAAACGTTATGCTGCTCACGAAGGTATAAATCAGATTTTTCATACATTCAATTTTCATTTTGTTATTCAATCAGTTTCCAGAGAAAGTAGATGCTATTGTTTACCACTTTCGTTCTTTATCAAATCTTTCAGTTCTTGTTCCGATTCGAAAGTCTTTATCCAATCCACATAAATGCTACCTGTTTCATTGGTTTCATACCATATTTTCCAAAATTGAAGTTCCACCGTGTCGTACTTCGTCAATGAGGTAGGCATATACTGTTGGTTTTTGCCAAGGAATTTCTTCGTGAAGTCGGCGTAGAATACTTTGTATTCACCGCAATCTACCACAGTCATAGCATTTTTTCCTTTATCGGTATCTTCGCCATATTTACCGGCTACGGTAATACCGCTTCCGCCCCAAATGTCTAGATACCACTCTATACTCGTTGATGCTTCGAACACATTTTCGGGAAATTTCATTTTAAAGGCTAAGATGGGATAGTTGGTTACGTTGAACCCAAAACCGCCGGTGCGACAAATGCGAACAGCTTTGTAAGTCTTATCTTCACCGGGGAAAATACGAAGTACTCCGTCATTCTCCATCCATTCAAATTCCCGGTGAGTAAAGTTTCCGAATGGCTGCCAGATATTCTCGACAGTAAACTGGTCGTTCATTAAACCTTCGCTCACGCTGACACTCATCGTAGCTTTGACAGGTTTACCATCACCATAGTCGGCCAAAGCGGTAATTACTGCATTGCCATAAGCCTTCGCCACGAACCGGCCTTTTTCGTCAATCTCTACAACATCCGGCTTACTGCTTTCCCATGCGATGTACGAAAGCGTAGCATCTATCGGCGTTACATTCATCTGTGGAGTGTAGGTTTCGCCCAAAGCTAGTTTGTCTGTTTCTTTCACAAATTCCATACTTTCGATATAGATAATGGGCTTCACCTTAATTTCAAACTCTTTCGTGAAATGTTTGTCGTCGGTAGCGGTAACTTGGATGCGTGCCTTTCCTTCAGCTATGCCCTTCACCTCGCCTTTTTCATTGACGGTGGCTTTATCGGGAGTTAGGCTTTTCCAAATCAACCCGGGGTAAGTGGGGTCGGCCGGAGTAGTCTGCCAAGTGAGGGGCAAAGTCGAGGTTACAAACACTTCGAGGTCTTCATTAGTGAGATTGATATCAGTGATGTGAATAATTTCGTTTACTACCTTCACATTAATGGTCGAAGTGACAGAATAGCCCACAGCCGGCTTGGCCGAAATTACCGTACTACCGGCCTTCACTGCCGTGATGCGTCCTTCGGCATCTACGGTAGCCACATCGGGCACAGTCGATTTCCATACCACCTCTTTGTTGAAAGCCTCATCAGGACCTACAGTATATTTTATCAAAGTGTCAGTGCCTATCAGCAGAGGCAGTTCGGAGGTCACTTCAAGGTTGATTTCCTTAACGAGCACTCTCTCTTCTAAAACAGGGGATACATCGTCATCGTTGCACGAAACGGTCATCATTAAGCCAGCTGTAATCAGTGCTGCAAACGCACCCTTTTGAAGTATATTTTTGTATGTCATAATTCGATTACTTTATAAATGAATAATGAATGGATTATTGGTTCCAACCCGGATTTTGTTTCAAGTTGGAGTTCAGTTTGAGCTGGTCGGTGGGCAGCGGCAATAAGTAATGCTTTTCATGCCAGTTGCGTCCTTTCTCGTGGATAATACAACCTTCACCATCTTTCTCCTTAAAGGAAGCATCAGGCCATCTGTTTTCAAAATCGGTACCTTTCCACTTCACACCGGTGAGGTTCATCGGCATTTCGTCTTCGGCCGTTTTCCAACGCTTCAGATCATCAATGCGGAAATTCTCATCGAAAAATTCGATGGTACGCTCACGACGAATCTCTGTGCGCATATCCAAATTATTTGCCGTAACAAAGTCGTTAGTCAAGTCAGGCATTTCGGGGTTGATGCGTTTGCGTGTCAGGTTCAAACTGATGGCTAAGTCTTCATCCGATATTTGTCCATCGCGTTCAAACACGGCTTCGGCATAGTTCAGCAGTACCTCGGCATAGCGGATTATAGGGAAATCGTAAGCTTCCATACCGGTAGGCACTCCGTCGCGTTCGCTACACCACTTGTGGGGAAAGTACCCCGTACCCGTCTGAGGCATGAAGTTCCTATGCGAGGCATTGGCTATTTCGGCTGCATTGCCGCTCCAATCAATGCGTCCGCCGTTTGTACCCCAGTAAGTTTGTCCGGGCACCATAAGCTGATTGTTCATGCGGTTGTCGCGATTTTTATATTCATCATCCACTTTCGTGTAATTCCACGTTTGGGGATTGATGGGCAACCCATTGCTTTGCAGATACATATTAGCCATTTTACGAGTAACATACAAGGCATTACCCAAACGCCCTTGGGTTATGTTGAACCCGATAGAATTGATAACAGGGTCGTGACGGCGGGTAAAGATATACTCTTTATTACCTGTTTTATTGATACTGGCAGGGTTCGACTTTTCATTCTCCAAGATAAAGAGATACTTGTAGGCCTCCGTACCCAATTCTTGAGGAGCAAAAAGTTCGAATGCTCCGCCCGCCATCACATCATGAGCCGCCTGTGCTGCGGTATTGAGCAAATCTTTTGTACGTTCGGTATTTTGACCGCCATTATGGAATTTCTCCCATGTACCTTCATAGAGGGCTACACGCGAAAGAAATGCCAAAGCGGCTTCGCAGGAGAGGCGGCCTTCATCGCTGCTGCTGATAGCCTTATCGACGGGTAATAGTTTAGCGGCTTCTTTCAAGTCGTCAATGATGAAGTCAGCTACCTCGGTACGCGGATTACGGGCCTTCTGCATCTCAGACGAGTCGATGTCGAGCGGTGTGCGGGTAATGATAAGATCACCATAAGCCTGCAACAACTCAAAGTAACAATAAGCACGGAAGAAACGGGCTTCCCCCACCGAAATGGCAATGTCGGCTTGTTGTTCATACGTATCGGCTTGTTGCAATAAAGTATTGGTTTGACGAATACGATTGTAATTGTCGGTATAATGCTTGTCTGACGACGGAATACTGTTCGTTCCGTTACTATAGATGTTCACCGTGCTACCGGCAAACAAGTCCGAGCGAATATCAGCGTGCTGACTGTCGTCGAGCCATCGAAAGTCGGCCGACCAGCTGTAGAACTGGGTGGCAAAAAGTTTGAAGTGTTCGGGCGACTTCCAATAGTTGGTATCCGCCAATTGCGTCTTGGGTTCAAGGTCCAAACACGACTGCATGGTCATGGCGCAAATGATTCCTAAAATATATGCTATTTTTTTCATTGTTATCTTCAATATTAAGAATAAAAATTAGAATATGGCATTCACACCGAAAGTCACGGTGCGGTTAAACGGATAGCGTTGCTTGTTTTCCACTTTGCGGGTGGCTTCGGGATCCCAACCATCGGTGATATACGATTTTTCCCACAAGTCGGCGCCCGATACATAAATACGCAGGTTGCTGATAAAACCGCTCTTATTCATCCATGCCTTTGGCAATGTGTAACCTAGTACAATCTCTTTGAGACGCAGGTAAGCTCCGTTATCGGCCGACCAGGTAGAGGGAATGTAGTTGTAGTTATTGATGTCATTACTGTTTGAATAAGTAGGGAAATGGTTATTGGGAGTTTCAGGACTCCATACATTACCTACCGACTGGTTAGTAGTGTTCAGCCAAATAGCTTTAAAAGGCACTTTCCAAGAGTCGATTTCACGATAAATGGTACGCTTGCCCACACCTTGGAACACGGTATTGAAATCAAATCCTTTCCACTCGCATCCGAAATTAAACGAGAACGAATATTTTGGGTCGTCGGAACCAAGAAATACAAGGTCGTCTTGTGTCAGTTTACCGTCTTTGTTCACATCTTCATACATGTGGTCGCCCAAACGCAAGTTGGCAGGTAGAGCGATAGAGTTGCTGCCCACATATTTGTCCACGTAATAGTCCAGTTGGTCTTGGTTTTGTACCTTGCCCACATAGCGGTAACCAAATACCGAGTTGAGTGGGTAGCCATTCACAGCTTCGTTATAACCTGCGCTCACCACGATGTTACCTCCATCGACTAGTTTGTTGGTCATATAGGTTAACGTACCGCCAACGTGGTAGTTGAAACCGCCTATCTTGTCACGCCAAGTCAAGCTGGCATCGTAACCATTGGCCTCAAACTTACCGCTATTAGTACTGGGAGCAGTTCCACCCAATACACCGGGGTGCAGACGCGAAACCAGCATATTGTCGTTTTTCTTTTTAAAGACCTCGAACGTACCCGTAAGGCGATTGTTGAGGAATCCGAAGTCAATCCCCAAGTTATAGTTGTAGATACGTTCCCAAGTACGCATGGTGCTCACCAGTCCGGCAGATTCCACATAGGTTCCTTTCGAGTTGCCCAACAAAGCGCCACTGTTCGATTTGTAATTGTAAAGTTGGATGCCATCATAGCGTCCAATACCATTTTGATTACCTACCTCACCATATGAGGCACGTAGTTTTAGTTCATTCACATAGTCACGCAAGTTCTCCATGAATTTCTCTTCAGTGATACGCCATCCAGCTGATGCGCCCCAAAAGAAGTTCCAGCGGTTCTTGGGCAAAAATTTCGAAGAACCGTCGTAGCGAGCATTCACTTCAACCATATATCTCGACTTGTAATTATAATTCAAGCGACCGAAATAAGAGAGAATGGCTTCCTCCCAACGGTCTACCTTGTCTATGTAAATTTGTCCTTTACCGTTAAGCGATTCGATTGCCGCTTCTACGTCCATTGCTTTGGTGCCGCTATAATCGTAAGCGGCATAATCGTATTGCACACCTCCCATAAGCGATATGTCATGAACCTCATCAAATAATTTCTTATAAGTGAGGAAAGCTGATGCCGTGTAATTGTCGGTACGCGCAGAACTTTTAGTATACGATGATTTTTCTTTTGCGGGATAGGGAGAGTTCTCATTTTGAATCGGTGTACCGTCGTATTGATACCAATCAATCGAAAGATATTGTTCGTCACGGGCCGCATTGTTCGTTGAGTATCCCAAAGTTCCCTGAAAATCAAGACCATCCAAAATGTTCACTTTCAAAATCTCGTTCACATTCATTGTGGTCACCACAAGTTTGTTGTCACCACCCAATTCGGCCGACCAGTTAGGGGTATGAATGCCTCCCCACGCATACGGTTTGCCATCGATAGTCGAAACCGGTAGCCCTGGCTGTGGTATGCTACTGCCTAATATACTACCAATCTGTGTAGGAGCCACCTGATGCTGACGACTAGCTGACATGTTGGTTTCCAAGCTGATACGGTTGTTTATCTTGAAACTGTTGAATAAACGTACGTTATAGCGTTCGTTCGAGTTGTTCCCCCATTGCAACGTCCCCTGGTCGTTCAAATAACCCAACGAAAGTCGGTAGGTCGATTTTTCCGAACCTCCGCTTACGCTGAGGTTATGCTGGGTAGAAGTGGCATTTCCCCAAAGCACATCAGTCCAGTTCATATCGTGAAACACAAAATCGGCCACACCACGGAATCCTCCCGGAATGGGATCTTCATCGGGGTTGTTTCCACCATGCAGATTAATCCAACTCCCCTTCATCGCTTTAGCCAAACGGGCATAACGTACCCAGTTGTCATCTTCGCCATAGCCGTCATTCAAACGGGCTTGGAGCACACCGTCCGTCCATTCGTCCATGCTCATCATGCGGGGCTGTAAACCCACAATTTTACGTGTAACCGAACCACTATATTCCACTTTGGTTTTGCCGGCATCGGGACGTTTGGTAGTTACCAAAATCACACCACCCGCTGCTTTTGCGCCATAAATAGCAGCCGAAGCATCTTTCAGAAAGTTAATGGTTTCGATGTCATCGGCATTGAGTTGAGCCATCTCGCTCACACCACTGGCTGGTACACCGTCAATAATCAAAAGAGGTTCTACCTTGTTCTTTGAGACAGAGCCACGGATTGAGACACCCCATCCTTCTTCACCAGGAGCAGCCGACGATCGGGTGATGCGTAAGCCCGGAACCTGACCTTGCATAGCCGAAAGCGGATTGGCCACCGTACCTTTGTCTTTAAAAAGTTTTTGGTCGACCACTGTTACCGAGCCTGTCAACGATTCTTTTTTCTGAGTACCATAACCTACCACGACAACCTCATCCAGCACCTCTGTATCTTCGTGCATGATAATTTTAGCCAGATTCGTCCCTTTTACAGAAACTTCCAACGTCTTATAACCAATAAAAGAAATCACCAACGTACCACCTGATACATTATTCAAAGTAAAGTTTCCATCCATATCCGTTATCGTACCATTGGTAGTGCCTTTCACCTTGACATTGGCACCAATAACAGGTTCGCCATAGGAATCCACGATTTTACCTTTGATTACCCCAGTCTGCGAAACAGCCTGCACTTCTCCCACATTGGCAAATACCGCCTGCGGAGCACCTGTTACAAGGGCAAAGGCCATCACCGTAGAGAATAGAAATCTTCTCGATGAGAATCTGAAGAGATTTTTTTTCATATACATAAAATTTAAAACTAACATTTATACTATTTATTCTAATATTAGATACACTGTTGGATATACTCACGGATTTCTTTCCGACTGATAAACAAGTGGTTTTCCACCGTACGGGAAGAAATTCCCAATTGGGCGGCAATATCAGCCGAGGATTTATTTTCGAAACGACTCATGATATAAATCTTCCGACGTTGTTCAGGAAGCTGATTGGCGCGCTCCCATTCGCATGTCAATAGATTATTGGCAATGATCTGACTCTCCACTTCATTGATACAAGTAGGAATCCGGTCGAAAAGATAGGAAGTTACTTCTTGAGCTTTGTAAAAACGACGCAAATAGTCCGTTACTAGATTCCGGCAAATCGCGAATATAAAATGTTTCACTGTTTCCGGACGCAATATCTGCTTATAGTCCATCAAACGCAAAAAGACATCTTGTGACAGATCTTTTGCTTCTTCGTCCTTACCTATTTTATAATAGATATAAAGATAAACGGAATGATGATAACTCTTATAAGAGTCAGCAACCAGTTGAGTGGATTTCATGTTTATATTTTCCATTGCTTAGATTTTTGTTTATCATTACGCTGGCAAATATAAATGGTAAATACGGAAAAGAAACAATAAAAAAGGGCGGATAGATTTCATCCTATTGGAAGGAAAACAGAAGTCGTAATACCTACTGGTAATCAATCAATTATACAATCACAAACTGGAGTCTCAAATTATTATATGAGACTCCGACAATCAATCTTCATTAGTTCGTCCTATACTTTGGACGTATTCGTTCGGGGTTATTCCAGTTGTCTTTTTAAAATAGCGGAAAAAGGAAGTGCGAGAACTAAAACCACACAGTTCAGCTAAAGCACTTAAGGTATATTTTGAATATTCATCCTCATTAAGTAACCGTTTAAACTCAGCTATGCGGTAATCATTCAGATAATCATAATAATTCTTGTTCAAGAACTGATTAAACACGTAGGACAATGTATATGGAGAGACGTTCAGCACTGACGCCAAATCCGCAATCTTTAAATCAGGGTTAACATACAGTCTTTTTTCCTGCATCAACATATCCAATTCGTCTGCCAGCCGATGACATTCTTCCATACTCACATTGCTCTTTCTGTATTTTTCTTCAACTATCGGTTTTCCGGTTTCTATGGCATCCGCCGCAAGAGCCGGAGAGTTCTTTTTTCTCCGGTAATAAGCATAGCTTAAGCATATTATTGCAATCAATAATAGAATTGTTCCCCATAAGGTCGCGTTAAAAGAGGAAGCAATAGTCACTGATAAACAGATTTCTGAACCGGGCTCACCAATCCGACGGATTTTGAATTGATATTTCCCAGAAGACAAGTCATAATAGGTCAGTTCGGATTTACCACCTAACAACTGCCAATCATCATCCATCCCTTCCATTTTATATTCATAAGACATATATGCAGGATCGGAATAGGTAAATCCGGAGAAACAGATAGTCAGATTCTTGTGCGACGGTTCCAAAGAGACTTTATAGAGATGCTGTTCTCTCTGTATAGCAGGATGATAAGGTTCTTTACCATTCACATATACATCTGTGATAGCCAGGGGATAACTATTTTCTTCATCTATATCACGTAAATCCCTGGTCAAATAAATCAATCCTTTGGAATTGCCAAACCAGATTGTTCCCGAAGCATCTATAACAGGGCAACAGGTAATAAAAACAGAACTCGGTAATCCATCCACAAAAGTATAAGGAACAATTGTACTTTTTTTATCATAACGGTACAAGCCCAGATTCGTACCAATCCACAGCCACCCTTCACGGTCTTCGATCATAAACATGGCATCTTTCCCTTCCAAAAGAGTACCCGGCTGGAATCTTCGGAAATGAGTCATCGACAAATCGGAAATAAAAATAGGGCCTTTATCCGGAAGGAAATAAAGCTCGTGGGAAGAGTCTTCATATACTGTCCTGATTTTCTCTTTATGTATAAAGCCTTCGGGGAATACATCTGATTTTATACTACGAGTGGAAGGATCCCAGATACATAAACCGGTAGCCGTACAAATCCAGCCTTTTCCTGTAGAATCAAAGCATATATCAAGCACATTCCCTTCCGGGAGTTTGGAGTTCGAACTGGTATAGTGATTGAGTTGTTCGCCATCTTTATACTGATACAAACCCATTGAAGTGGCAATCCACAGACAACCGTCATTGTCCGACTTGATGCAGAAAACATGTCCTTTCACAAAAGGAGTCTCCGAAGGTTCAAAATCACGGATAGTTAATGTAGAAGAATCCAGTATATACATGCCACCACCATACGTACCGATATAATACTTTCCCTGAAACGGGTAAATACACATTATCATATTAGAGCGTAATTGAGGTGACTTGAAACTCCTAAAACGCCGATTCTTCTCATCAACATAGAACAAACCATTGCGGGAACCTATCAATCTTTCATTCTCATTGATAACTATGGCCCGTACCGGTATGTCTTTTGAGTCAAAATAAGGAGAATAAGAATAGGTAGAGAAAAGCCCGCTCTGATACAGTGTATAATCAAGTCCCAACTGATAGAATCCAACCCATATCAATCCTTCCCTATCCACCAGCAATGAATAGACTGAGTTAGAGCGGATTCCGCCATTAGTACCGGGTTCATAGCAGAAAGATTTCATAACCTTATTTTCCGTGACAGATACAAAATGTACTCCATTTCCGTCTGTTCCAACATAAAGTATATCTTTTCCGTCACCCGACAAAGAGGAAATTACATTGCATCCCAAATCAATCCAATTATCCCTGAACTTCCCTGTCGATATATCGAAAACAACCACTCCATGTTCCATTGTTCCTAAATAGAGCCTGGAACCAATTCGTGCCATTTTCCGATAAGTATAATCCTGTCTATCATTGTCACCGTATGGACATAAAGTTATTTTTCGGGTAGACAGATTCATTGAATATAGTTTGGAGCGGGTCAGAATCCATAATGTATCTTTTTCTCCCATATTCAAATCGACTATGAAATTATCCGATGACCACATATCCGCATTGATAGTAATCTGCTTCATTTCATTATTTTTGCAGACAAACAATCCTTTTTCGCTGCCAATATATAAGGTTCCCTGCGCATCGGTCAATAAAGAACGAACTCCGAATTTTATCACTTCAGCAACAAACGGTTCTAATTTACCGGATTCTTTATTTATCCGCCAAAGGCCCATATCGTTTCCCACCCAAATCTGATTGCCTTGCGTTTCTGCAATAACATTCACCCATTTCAGTTTCTCATCATCTCCGAATATCGGATAATGCTTGAAACGGAAGCCATCAAAACATTCAACTGACGTAGCTGTTCCAATCCAAAGATAACCTACGGAGTCTTTATACAAGGCACTGACCGTTAAATCAGATAATCCATTTGTTTCTGACAGACCGCGAAAGGAATAAGAAATAGGATAGGCAGACAGAAAAAAAGAAATAAATATAAGGCTTGTTATATGTCGTATCAGATTATTCATAGGATTCATATTTGATAAAACAATGCAAACCTACATAAAATATCCCTAATTTTATGTAGGTTTATACAAAAACAAAACACATTCCTCATTAAAAATGAGTGTTAATCTACCAGCTTTATACTCAATTGGGATTGTTTATAAACAACAGGAATTCTCTTATTATTAACCTCTACTCTTACAGGCTTTTTCTTACTCCTGAAACTGGCATTTATCTTCGGTTGTCCGTCTATCCAAAGATTGAGTTTCTTATCTTCTTCCTTTTGAATGACAAACAACTTGGCCAAAGAAGAAAAATAGGTTTCCTTATCACGTCTTAATGCACTTCCATAGCAGATAAAGAAATCTGTGGCGTCTTTGGCTTCCGTTCCTTCAGGATAAGAGACTGCAAACATATAGGCATCTGTCATCCAGCCGTCCGGCATAATCCATGAGTTGCTGTGCATCAGCCTGCCGTCTGCTAATTGATTAATATAAAGATCGGTCACTTTACCTTTGTGGCGGATACGAAGACCAATCCAGTCCTGCCCTTCCCGCCGTTCCATTTGCGGCAGATCTTTTTCATCAGGAGTATCCTTCAAAATAATAGCAGTCAGCCCTTTTACACGGTTCACTTCTGCGGGCAAATGGAATGAATAATAAGTTTCGGTACCTTTCAGATCTTCAGTTGGAGCCTGTATTTCTTCCCAATACAAATCTTCCGGATAATCGTGCACAAAATCGGACTTAGCAAGCAAACGGGGATAAAGAGGACGAATCACAACGGAAGAATTACCATTCGTCACATTCACGTCAACTCCCGACTTTTTATAAGTCCCGTTGGTATGCCACAGCCATTCAAAACGACCGACCTTATGCGTCTTTAAATCATCAATCATGTAAATCACATCATCCATCCAAAGAAAATGACGGAAATTACGGCTGAAATTGTTTGAAACGGGCCCCGTTCCATTAGCCAGGACATATTTCACATTTCCCGCATCCAAAAGATGATATAAATATCCCCGCAAAGTAGAACCGCTATATTGCTGCTCACGGGGTTGTCCCTCGCCATTGAACAGTACTACATTATGCGCCTGGCTTTGAAAGAAATAGTTTCGATAAGCAGGATTAGGATACCAGCAATTTCCACCGTCTTTTATAATGTCCACTCCTTTGTGAAATATAATAAAGGAATTGGCGTCCGCATGAGAGTGATTCCATGTATGACCGCTTTTTACAGCCAGCATCGTAGCATCCTTTTCCCACGAATTGCGCATCGTAGCCCAGCCAAAATCAGAAAATAATTGAGAAGTCGGTAATTGAGGTATAGCGGGTGCCTTACTCAAATCGGGAGTATAAAGAAAGCCCATCGGACGATTCAGAAAATATCCGTCACGATGTTGTCCTTGTTCCACTTGACTGATATACCATAGAATAACAGGATCTTTTATACCTAATGCATACAATAACATCATGCTGGATTCGGCTGATACATTTTTATGACTATCACCAAAGTTAAGACTATGTAGCATGCCGGTACGCGGGTAACATACTTGCGAAAAGTAATTGGGAAGTTTTGATAATTGGGGAATATCGCCCGCGCTTTGTCCGGGATGCGTATTTATCCACGCAATACGGAACAACAAAGCTTCCTGAATACCAAAGTTGGCGTAATTCAGACTTTCATACATTCCTCCGACCTCATCAAAACTTTTGGCTTTCTGCTGCAATACATCACCTGCAAAGTCGAACCATTCGGGAAGAGATTCGTGAAGTTGTTCCACCCATTCCCTGGCTTCGGGGATTTCGTTTTGAAGGCTCATTGCCAATAATCCGCCCTGGCAAACGCAGGAGGTCCACCAGTTATGCCCCATTGAATTCAATGAGTGGATACGAGTCGGTTCCAACAGCCAGTCACCTAATGCGGGTTCCAGGGCAAGTCGTTTTAAGCCTTGGGCAATCTCTTTCTTTTCCGAAGATGAAAGAATATCATAGGCTGCATCATAACCCATAGCGCACAGGAAACTTTTATGTGCCAACCCCAGATGTGAGCGCCACACCGGGATACGTGCCAGCATTTCCTTATCTCCCCATGTTTCGGCTTTCACAGCTTTCAGCAGTATCTCTTTTATTGAATTTACATAGCTTTTGTCTTTTGTCATCAGATAAGCCAATGCCAGATAATCCAGTTTGTTGAAGTCATTCTTTTGTAAAGCTGCATCGGCAGTCTGTTTAATGCTTTCCCAGGCTTCCTGCAATTTCGGTTCATTCTGCATACGCTGCTTCACTTGCTGAATGCGTTGCGGAGTATATAAGAGTGAAGGATGATTTATTTTCTGCGCTTGTATGTATGATGACGAAAGACACAAAAAACAGATGATAGCAATAATAGTTTGTTTCATAATATTTGGCTTATTCTATATATTGACTACTTAACAATCTCCGAAACCGTCCGCGAAATCACAGGACTGCCATAGAACGAAGAAAAACCGTCTTCCTTAGCAGAAGAACCTACTACATGGGCGATAAAGAAGCCGTAAACACTATCACGTTTATTTATCCAGGGGTAAGCGCCAGCCCAACCCGGAGAACTGATTTGATAGGCTTCGCTCGTCTTCTTATCTATTAATTCACGCCATTCGCCCAATCCATAGATACCGGTATGCGACTGTCCCAGTGCTATTTCCGTGTATTCCCCGGGAGAAACAAGGGCATCCTTTACTTGATTAGCCTGCATTTCCTTTACTGTCTCCGCAGTCAGTATCCGTTTTCTTTCATACGTTCCTTCATGGTAAATCATAGATAGGAAATGAATATAATCGTTCAAGGTAGTACACAGACCACCACCTAACATCGGGGCATGTCCGCCATCAGTATTTATCGGAGTAAAATGAGAATTCTTCATTTCCAATGGTTGCGCCAATAGTTCTTGAAAGAGAGTTTCAAACTCCTTTTCCATTGCCACTTCCGCCATTCTTCCGGCAATCTGCATGGCAAGCCCTCCATACTGGAACCGGCTTCCCGGAGTAAAAACCGTATCTAACGGCAATATCTCAATAATGGCAGAATCCAAATGATTGTAATTATCTACGCGCGGTTCAGGAAGATAGGGACGCACTCCGGAAGTATGAGATAACAATTGTCGTAAAAGGATTTTTCCTTTGGCATCTCCCTTAAACTCCGGCAACCACTTTTCCACAGGGTCATCCCATTCCAAACTAGTACTGTCCACTACCGCTCCGATAACAGCAGCAGCCACCCATTTTCCGGCAGAGGCTACATATACTTTTGTATCAGGAGTATAGCTACCATAGTTCTTCTGAAAAATAACAGAATCATTCTTTACTACGCAGATAGAAGCACCGGGATAGTACTCTTTACTCACCCAGCCTTGAATAACAGAATCTAATAAAGAGAAGTTATAACGACTCCCTTGTACGGATGATACATTGCAGGAACCTGCAATAAAACAGATACTTATAAAAATTACGATTAATAATCTTCCCTTCATTTTCGTTATCTATTAACTTCGTATTAAACACAAATTACACGAACTACGCTATTGTTTGATGCAATTATAATTATAAAACTGCGTAATTCGTGTAATTCGTTCTTAAAATCTTCTATTTCGACTGCAAATCCCAATATACCACATAACGCTGATGATGCAAATCATAAAGCGGACGAATCACATCTCCTTGTTCTGTTGTAAATTTCAGTTCTTTTCCTGTACGCTGCAAAGTACGTTCCGGATGTTTCATATCTACTTTCAATGAGGTACGCAAATCGGCAGGTACATGGAAATTATAAGTATAATAATCATTATAAAGAGCAGGATTAGAGAAAGGTGCGGGAGCCTGCATATCTTCCGTACCCCGTTCTCCGGCAAGCACTAACGGGCCATACAATAAAGCTACCTTATTCGGATTATCGGGAGTGGCTTCCAATGCAATCTGCATCGGGTAAGTAGCCGAGATACGGTCATTATCTTTCCAGTCACGGGTGATAGCGATGTAAGAACCCGGCTTTTGTTTTACTGCCACTTTTTTACCGTTCACAAGAACTTCCGCTTTTTTACTCCATGAAGGATATCTTAAATAAACAGTAGTGCGAACCGGTTTCTCGGCACGAATAGTTAACAGGGTCGTTTCCTCTTTCGGAAATTCCGTTTCCTGAAGAAGAGTTAATCCTTTTTCTTTCCAGGTGACTTGGGAAGGAATAAACAGATTTACATAGATTCCCTGGTTGTTGTGGTAGTAGATAGCTTCTCCGTATTTAGCATGATTTTCGAATCCGCTGCCGACACAACACCAGAAAGAGTTCTCTTTGGTACTATACAGTTTATGTGAACCCGAAAGTAAGGGTAAGAAATAAGTGACCATTCCTGTTTCCGGATCTTGCTGTCCCAGGATATGATTATATAATGCCCTTTCATAATAATCGGCAATAGATGAATCGCCCGTCCAACAGAAAAGATGACGGCTAAGCTTCAACATATTATAAGTACAGCAGGTTTCTCCGGTATAGCCGGTCAAATGTTTAGAGAATTTCTTCGGGTCGAAAAAATGCTCCTTATCACTACTGCATCCCGGAGCAAAAGTATGGTGGTCAATCATGGTATGCCAGAAGAATTCCGAGAGCTTTTTGCTGGTCTCATTCTCTGTCAGTTCATAGTTACGCGCTTCGGCTATGACTTTCGGGATAAACGTATTCGTATGTTTGGTTCCCAAATCGTCCCGAAGTTCTTTCAACGGGTCAATTACATCATTATGGTAGAAATATTCGGCCAACCAACGGTAACGTTCATCTCCTGTGATAGCATACAAATTGTAGAATGATTCGTTGACACCTCCAAACTCATTGCGTATCATGAGTTTGCGGGTTTCTTCACTAAGTGGTTTCAGTTTGTTATAAGCCCAGTCGCCCATTTTGGTCACTGTTTTCAAAGCCTGCTGATTATCTGCATACAGATATTGGTCTATCAGACCGGAATAAAGCTTATGCAAGGTGTACCAAGGTGCCCAAACACTCTTTCCACGGATATTACGGTTTATCAGTTCTTCGGGAAAAGCACTTAAATATCCGCCTTTCAAAGCGTTCTGAACTTCGGTCAGCCCGTTGACAAGGCTATCCCCTTTCAACTTGAAAATCTCACTTCCGGTAGCGGCATACATCAAAGCGTAAGCCGAAAGCAGATGTCCGGTAGTATGGCCGCGAAGCTCACAGTCCAAAGATTCCCAGCCACCAAGTTTTTTCACTGTCATATAACCGCCTTCACGACCGGCAAAGACTCCGGCATTTGTCCGGAAACTATGTAACAGGCGACTTACGTCGATAGAGGTCATCCAAGCGGAATCCCGCAACATATTGTCACGAAAGCGACTCGGTAATAAACGGACGTCCTTCAAATCAAAGCTTTCTACCCGAACAGGAGCCACTGTCTCTTTTTTCATTTTCCCCTGGTGCTGTCCGGGGTACACAGATTGAGCCGACGATATAGCCGATACTGCCAATAATGCGATTGCAACTAAAGATTTCTTATTCATAATCATTTTTAATATCCTTATTTATTATTGGATACGAATAGACTCCGCCTATTACTCAATGCAAAAATACGAATTTAATATTTCATGGATAAATGAAAAAACTCCGTTCTACCGGTTCGGCAGTCTGTACTTCTCCTGCCAATCCATATTGCCATGCCACCACAGTCACTTTCAACGGGAACTTACTGCGTGGGGGAATTCGAGTAAATACCAACTTGTTTCCCTCTATTTCTGCCGGCCCTTCTTTCACGTAGTAATATACGGGTAACCCGCAATCGGAAGTTGCATGTAAAGAGATAGTTTCCGTGCCTTGCTTCACATCGTCAAGACCCGGGAAAAGAATATGCTGGCATTTACCTTCCGTATTGCGATAGGGAATCCGGAAACTAAGTTCCTGAACTGTGCTTTTATAATGTTTGTCACCGTCATTACCGGCTAGAAGGCAAATATCTCCCGTACGGCGCTGATTGTACATTCCCATACGGTAGAAACGGACAGTAAAAGTAGTGTCGTTCACTTTCTGAACCGGGCCACAGATACGGGTTATTTCAGGAGAAGTGAGCGAATGTTCGTCAGAAATTGCAGTATGCAAGCTATCCGTATATACAGCTTTCAGATGAAAAGTCAATCCGTCTTTTTCCGGCAGGAAGCGGGCGGCAACTTTCACATGGGATTTGGGATTATATGTGAGTAATTGCCCCTTTTGTACAAAACCTAAATATTGTGGTTTCTTCCCTCTCTCCCGGCGATAGCGTTCTTCCGTCATTTCAGCCATTTCCTTATCGAAATACCAGAATGCATCGTGCGAGTCTCCTTTATACTCTTTATAAGGAGCAGCTTTTGCACGTTTCTTCTGATTCGGATGCCACCTTTCGGCAAGCCAGCCATTCTGCGGATTCAGCTTCTTCAATTCCACAGGCTTATTCAAATCATACGTTGCGGGCATACGATATTCCAGTGCTTTCTTTAAGAACAACGCGATATAACCAGCGGTGCGGTCGGCTATATCGAAATGTCCTCGTCCTGTGTCGCAAAGGAAAGAGACGCAACTTTTAGGATACATCATACGGAATGCCAAAGCCGGATTTACACGGTCTTCCCACCATTCGTATTCGCCTTCAATCATCAATCCAGGGATGCCGTCAATCGTACGTTTCCCCCACTCCATATTGTCACGACCATATCCGGTAAGGTTAGTGCGTGGCGCATCTCCATGCAAAGAGATAATGGCTAATGTGCGGTCGGGATTCCAGGCTGCGAAGTTCCACGGATAGGTAGCCATTGCCGAATGTCCGAACGGAACAATCGGAGCATATTTCAATTCGTTATATCCGCTAACAGAAGCAAAGTCATCCAGCATTTGTTCAAATGCCTTCTGGCTTCCGGCAGTTATGTCCCATTTCTGATCCCACCCCGGAGTAATCCATATCAGTGCCAGACCTATTTCAGACATTTTTTCCCGAAACAAGGCACTCTCAAACAGAGTTTCTTCCGTCATATTATGAGTACCTATCATAACCCCTTTTACCTGGACACAATCAGACGGTATCCATAAAAAAGCCTGCGGATGGTCATTCGTCTCGTTGGAAACAATGCCTGGTATTTTCACAGACCACTGCCATTCCGCTGCCGTAGTCTCCGGCAACGAAATGACAGTGCATAATAATGTTATTAAATAAATTCGTAGATTCTTCATGAGTATTCTTTTTCCTAGTATATACGTAACTACATTTCGATATACTCAATCCAAAAGTACAAAAAGTTAATTAAAAGACAAGGGTATTAATGGGATACTCTCGCTTTTATTCTTAATATCGTATAAGAGAATGGAAGAAAGTCATAATCAAATTTCTCTCCAAAACCACTATACTCAATCGTTTGAGGATAAATCTTCTTCGGTTCTTCATACGAATTTTCCTCTTTGCCACTAGCCGCAGTCAAAGAAATTACCTTTCCGGATTTAGCTATATCTTCAGCACCGTCTACACGAATAGTAGTAGAATAAACAGAATCAGCAGCATTCACGACCTTCACAATCAGTTCTCCATTGTCTTCATCATAACCCGAATGAATAAACTGAAGAGGCATCGGCTGAGAAACATATGATAGAATCATCTTGCCGTCGATATAAAACTCGCTCTTCATAGGAGACACAACAATCTTCACATCATACCATTTGTTCATTTCTATCATCTTGCCGGAATGTTCGGTCAAGACACCTCTTTCATGCCCATTCTCCAAACGTAACAGTTCCGCGCGGTCATTCGTGCTCCACATGCCGATATTATAACGATATCCGGTCTTGCCGTCAGCAGACATACCGACAAAGAGCTGAAATCCCTGTTCACCTCCCGTCTTACGGACCTTGCAAGTCAGCGTATAATCCCCTGCATAAGTATCCTTCAGCAAGAGCTGTTCTCCTTTGGCTACCGACAGACAGCCGGAAGCTGCGTCTGAACTCCACTCTCCTTTCTGAAGAGCAAAACCACTCATATCCGGAACAGAAGACACGCCATTCTGCGTTACTTTTATATCCTTAAATTCAATAGTTGCCGAACGGGCACCGAACCCCAAGTAGCCTTTATCAAACAAATCCGGAGCTACCTCGTGCATCGTGATATTGCTCTTTACATTATAAGTCGGACGATTCTCTGCTGCCATTTTCTGAACATAATAGGAACTTCGTCCCAGCACCTGGTCAGTGTCAATCCAAATCAGATTTGTCTGCCAGCTACGGTCATGACGGTGCTCGAACAGAGGGGCATAAGAAGCCATTGTCACCAAGTCACCATTGCGTTCCATCCCACCGATAAAAGCGGCTTCGGACAAAGCACCAAGCATATTACCCGCACCGACACTACGATTGCAAGCGTATTCACCTACATAAACCTCGTATTTACCGCGCTCATAACTATCAAACAGAGTAGTGTTACGGAAGAAAAAATACGGGTCAACATACCAGTGAGGGTCTATCATATCAGTTTTCGTTATCTGTGAGGCTCCGTCACGTTGAGGCATTTCATTATAAATCAGTGTCAATTGAGGATACTTCTCTTTGATTGTCTTATAAAAAATATCAAAACGACGGTCATATTCAGCTCCCCAGTTCTCATTGCCTATTTCCACATACTGCAAAGGAAATGGAGCAGGATGCCCATCAGCGGCACGGCGTGCCCCCCACTCGGTACTTTCATCCCCCAGAGCATACTCAATGGCATCCAGACAATCATCAATATAGAAATCAATGTCGTGCTCTCCGCAAGCATCCCCCATACGGAACTGGCAGCCTAATCCGACATTACAAACAAACATTGCCTTTGCACCGATATCCTCACAGAACTGTAACATTTCATAATAACCGAAACCGTAGGAACAGCGATATCCCCATGTACTATATTCTCCGGGGCGAGCAGCCGGGTCACCCAACGTCTTCTTCCATTCAAAGCGGTTGTCGAGAGTGATCCCCTCTACTACACACCCACCAGGCCAACGGAAAAAAGCAGGCTTCAAACCGACCAACATTTCTGCTACATCACGACGTAAACCATTGGGACGATTATTGAACGTATTTTCCGGAAAAAGGGACACATAGTCTACCCAAACCGTTCCGGGCGAATCAAACTCAAGTGCCAGACTGCCTTTGGAGTCATGACCTACCGCAGTCAGAGTTTTCTTCACATCATTCCATTCTCCGCCATGTATAATATCCAGTGTTTCGGAAGAGAGTATTTTACCTTCGGAAGAAAGCAGCCGGACAGTCACTTTTCCTTTGTAATCGGAAGAGGTACGGATAATTGTACGCAAACAATATCTTTCACCTTCCACAAAATTCATACCCCAATATCCTTCATTCAATAACTGTACCGGTTGGGAAGCATCCCTGATTACAACTTTAAGATTGTTCGGTGCGGAAGCAAACTTAGGATTCTCTTTAGTCACTTTCATCTGTACAGCCAAAGAATCCTTTCCCTGTAAAGTCCATGCAGGTACTTCGTCTGTGCTCCATCGATAAGAACGTTCACGGACTTCTCCTGTCAGATGATACTTCACCGCTTTAGGAAGCAATTTATTGCCTTCCGCATGAAAGCCGGTCGGCATCTCTTTCTCTTCAAAGCTACGGTTCTGTACCAACTCGGCATACAAGCCTCCGTCTCCTGCATGATTTATTTCTTCAAAGAAAACACCATACATGGACGGGGAGATAGTTGCCCCCCTCTCCTGCAAGTTAATGACAATCTCTTCCTTTGAACGCTGTGTAGAACGACAGGAAATTGTCAATATTCCCAATATACACAAGCATATTATTTGCTTAATACCTATCATAAAATCAATTAAGATTAAATATATTCCCAATATAATGATGTGCCAAAAATTCGATTATTACAGGAATTTTTGGCACAAACATTATTTAATTACTGTGTTCTGGCAGGAACAGCTTCCTGATCTTCTCCCGGTTCAATCGGTTCTCTTGTATACATCAAAGTTCCAAATCCCAAATCATCAGCTTCGACTCCCTCACGGGCTCCTCCCCCTTCCGGACGCATAGAGCGGGCGAATGCTCTTGAATAATAAGGATTATCCCCTTTCAGTTTATAATGGTTATAAATCAGTTCCCATCCTACACGTGCCCGACCTTGTCCATCCGGATCAATTACATTATGCCAACCTTCTTTTCCTGAATAATAAGGTGTATATGGCATCTGCGGAATCTGCCCTTTCACCAAATTATATTTTGCCGTATACTCACATAAGTCAAGAATCACGTGATTATCATAATCAAACAAATCAACTCCAATGGCATTCAGAGCCATCTGACAAAAATACGCATGGAATGGCGGATTTAAGGTAGAGTGCCCTTGGTCACGTCCCATTTCCTGACTTTGTGCAAAAGTCTCCACATTTCCATCAGGATCCTTATGTCTGGCAACCACCGAATTCTTGATACAACCGGCTCCCGAACCATTATAAAAATAGTTTAAAGCAATATTTACCTTATCCGAATCGTCACACAAGATACCGATTGCCAAAATCGTTACCATAGCAGGAAGATCCCAACTCATCCATGCCTGATCAGCCGTAGCGCCATTATGATCAGCCAAGAAAGTATAGCAAATGGGATATATCACGTCCACCATCCACTGCTTGAACTTCTCAAAATCATCCTTATTCCAACCTTCATAATCACGCATTATCTCCGCTGCATTCGCATATTGATAACCAGTGAACCCAGCCACCAATATCGCTTCGCTACCAGTAATAGACTTACATATTTTCGCCCATTCATTCATGATCCGGATAGATGCGTCTGCATAATCCTTATCGTTAGTCATCTTCCACATTAAAGCCAACTGGTAGGCAGCTGCACCATCTGTGCTTATAATGTAGGAATCATTCGGGCCACCTCCTCTTTTTATTTCTGCCTTAGGATTGGGTAAATATGTTTTTTGGGCCCTCTTGCTGGTCTTCAATTTCTCATACCCCATCACCCACGGCTGCTTGGTTTCTACCGTCGCTTTCTGACGTACATATTCAAAATCCGCATCGGTATGTAACATACAGGGGTGCGTGAATACATATGTAGGAGACGAAGGCCAACTATCAATATCCGAAGATTTTTCTTCCGTAAATTCCGTTGAGCAACTAATATTGATAGTTGCCAACACACACAATATGGTATAAATAAATATATTTTTCATAATCATTATCCTTTTATTCTGTTTCTTCACTAGCAATATAAGCTTCCAATTCTTCTACCGATTTAAATGTTTTCACCCAATAAATATCATAGGATGCTGTTTTTGAGGTGTTTTCTCCACTGTTAATAATGAATCTATCCGCATATTTTTCTCCTGAGCTGAAATAGCCTCCAGTAGTATCCTCACCAGGAATTGATAAGTTTACATAGCATATACGGTTACCATCCTTAGTATTTATGAAAGTTTTATATTTGTTGTCCTTATAAGAATAATATTTAGTACCTTGAACCAAATCTATATTATGCCAGAAGCTACTCATGACTTCACAACCTGCTTTGACTGCTAATATAGGATATTTAGTTGCATTGAAATAAGTTCCTCCGCGATTCAAGTCTTCCCGATTTGTAGCAGCTTTATACGTTACCACCAACTTGCCATCATCCATTTTTGTAGTACCGCCACGCATTGTCGAATAAGCTAAAAGCGCTTCACCATAATCATTAATCCTTCCTTTTACTACAGAAACTTTCATCTTTGCAGTTTTAGTTCCATCAGATGTAGCAGCACTAATTTCGGCTTCACCATAAGCACGAGCTGTAACAATTCCCTCATTAGTAACCGACACAACAGCCTCATCACTACTAGTCCAGGACAATGATTCTACTGTTGCATTTGCCGGAGTAATAGTATACGCTAGTTTTGTTATTTCGTTCAACGCCAGTTCCGGTTCTTCACCGACAAACTCTATCGCCTCTACCGGAATAATAGGTTTCACCTTTACTTCAATCACTTTTGTCACTTTACTTCCATCTGTTGCAGAAACCCTAATCCTTGCAGTAGCTTCTTCATTTCCGTTTGCGATTCCTGTCACTACTCCATTTTCTGATACCGATGCGATATCCGGAGTTTCGCTTGTCCATTTAACAGCCGGATATGTGGCTGTTGCCGGTGATACCGTTGCCTGCAACTGCAAATTAGCAGTAGCAAAAACTTCTGGATTTTCAGGAGTAACAGTAATATCAGTCACCTTAATAATTTCAGAAATCACCTGAAGTTTTAAGATAGCCATAGCCACGTAGCCCACTTTAGACTGTACCCTTATATTCGTCTCTCCCACCTTATGGGCAATGATACATCCTTCAGCGTCTACCGATGCAATCTCTTCATCATCTGATGTCCATACCAATTCTTTAGTCGTCGCATAATCCGGAGACAACGAATAAGAAATCAACGAATCTGTACCGACCAAAAGTCTCAACGGATCTGTCACATTCAACTTGACTTGAGTCAAAATAGCGGCTTCCCCCAAGGGTTCGTATGTCTTATCCTCACTACATGCTCCAAATGTTGCAGACAGTCCCAGTATCAGCAAAGACCACAATACATTTTTTATTTGTAAACTATTATATTTCATAATCAATCTATTTATATTTCAACATACTTTATTCCCAACCCGGATTCTGTTTCAAATTAGTATTGAGTTTCAATTGATCGGTAGGCAACGGATACAAATAATTCCGATTAGCCCATTGTCTGCCATTTTCCATAATGATACAACCTTCGGCATCCGTAATTATCGTTTTATCAATCCAAACTTTTTCAAAATCCGTACCTTTCCATTTCACGCCCAGCATATTCTGGTTCATTTCATTAACAGCTGTATTCCAACGTTTCAAGTCATCCATTCGGAAACCTTCATGGAACAGTTCTATCGTACGTTCCCTGCGAATCTCCGTCCGAAGATTCAGCCCTTTCTGTCGAGCAAATTCAATCGTTAAATCACTCATTTCCGGATTCACACGTTTACGAACCAAATTCAGTTTTGCCAATCCATTAGCAATTTTTTTCTCATCGCCCGTAATGTTTCCTCCTATATCCGTATTCAACTCAAACAAAGCCTCTGCATAATTCAACAAAACTTCCGCATAACGGATAATCGGAAAATCATACCCCTCTTTGGTACTCGCAACTTTTCGTTCTGTAGCCCACTTCCGGAAAAAATACCCACTTCTGGATTTGGGGTCGAAAGACTGATACAAAGCCAAAGCCAAATCTTCAGCATCGTCTTTCCAAGAAACTCGTCCTTTACTATTTCCCCAATAAGGACGTCCGGCTATCATCATAATATTCTGCATACGGTTATCACGATTCGCATATTCTGATGTCATGGTAGCATACATTTCCGCATTAGTAGGGTCAATCGGCAATCCTTCGGCAGTCAAATACATATTTGCCATTTTACGGGTCATAAACACTGCCTTATTAAGAAAACCTTCTGAAATATTGAATCCTATCGGATTGAGAATCTCATCATATCTTCTGGAGAAAATATATTCCGTATTACCACTTTTAGTAATTGATTCAGGATTTGATTTATCATTCTCTAGTATAAACAAGTACTTATAAGCATAAATGCCCAGTTTTTCCGGCTGAAACAAAGAAAATGCTCCGCCATTTATGACATTCTCCGCTGCATTTGCCGCTATCTCCAGAAGTTCTTTCGCCCTAGCCTCGTTTTCTCTGAATTTCTGCCAAGTACCTTCATAAAGGGCAACTCTGGATAAAAATGCCTCTGCAGCTTCTGCTGAAACACGCCCTGCATCAGCCCCTGTGATAGATTTATAAGGTGGCAAGTCTTTTATAGCATCTTTCAAGTCCTGAATAACGAAATCAATCACTTCCCCTCTTGGATTTTGCGCCCGTTGCAATTCAGGAGAGTCAATATCCAAAGGATCTTTTACTATAATAGCATCTCCATAAATTTGTACCAAATCAAAAAACAAGTAAGCTCTGAAAAACTTAGCTTCTGCTACCGGAACTTTTATATCCGCCGGAGAAGAGTAATTTTGTGCATTCTTCAGTAGAAAGTTCACTTGTCGAATACGGTTATATGTATCTCTATAGTTAGTGTCTTCTGCCGGCACCGTATTTGTACCATTACTATATGCACTCAACGTAGAAGTCATCAACAGGTCAGAACGAAGGTCGCTATGAAAACCGTCCCCTATGATATCTTTAAAATTATGTGTCCATCCGTAGAACTGGCTGGCAAACAGTGTAAACTGTTCCGTATTTCTCCAATAATTCGTTTCAGAAAGTTGATCCTTGGGATCTATGTCCAGGCATGACTGTAAAGTAAGCCCTGCCGAGAGAATTAATATGCTATGAAGTTTTGTTAATTTCATAATAGTATTTTTTTAAAAAGTTGCATTCAAACCTACTGTAAATGTTCTGTTAAACGGATAACGTTCTTTTCCGCCTTTCACTGTACGAGTAGCCTCCGGATCCCATCCGTCATTGATATTTGTCATTTCCCACAAATCAGCTCCCGAAACATAAATACGCACGTTACTTATTGCGTTATTCAGTTTCTTATATACGGAAGCAGGCAAAGTATATCCCAATACAATGTTTTTCAAACGGAGATAAGCACCGTTTTCTACCGACCAGGAAGATGCTATATAATTATAGGTATTGATACGTTTGTTATCCGTATAAGCCGGATAGCGGTTGTTCGGTGTTTCCGGACTCCATGTTTTACCCAGTGTATAGTCCGAGGTATTTCGATAAACTGTGCTGAAAGGTATCTTATAGGGATTTCCCTCACGGAAAATAGTACGTTTGGTTACACCCTGAAAAATAGCCGAGAAATCGAAACCTTTCCACTCAAAACCAAAATTAAAGGAGTAAGAGAATTTCGGATCGTCAGAGCCCAAATATACCATATCATCTTGTGTCAATTTTCCGTCTCCATTCACATCCTCATACATATTATCTCCCAAACGTATCACGGAAGGCAGATCAATCGTATTGCTCATAAGGTATTTTTCCTTATATTTCTTAAGCTGTTCCTCTGTTTGTATCTTGCCGACATACTGATAACCGAATATGGAGTTCAAAGGATAGCCGTTCACCGTTGAATTATAACCGGCTTTAATCAAGTCTGTCCCACCACTTTTCAGTTCATTCGTCATATAGCTAAGAGTAGCTCCTACATGATAGGAGAAATTACGGATTTTATCTTTCCAATTAATAGTACCGTCATATCCCTTACTTTCAAACTTTCCATAGTTTCCTGTCGGTGGTGTACCTCCCAATACAGCAGAATAAAGACGTTCGACCAGCATATTATTGTTCTTCTTCATATAGAAATCAATACTACCGGCAAGACGACCATCCAAAAACTGGAAATCCAATCCGGCATTGTAACTATGAATACGTTCCCACGATCTATCTTTGCTGACCAACGCACCGGCTTCGACATAAGAAATACGTCCGTCACCTATATAAGCACCACTACCCGATTTGTAATTTAAGAGTTGAATCCCATCGAAACGTCCGATGCCGCTTTGATTACCTACTTCTCCATAAGATACCTTCAACTTCATTTCATTCAGTACATTCTTTATGTTTGCCATGAAAGGTTCTTCAGTAATTCTCCAACCACCGGAAAATCCATAAAAGAAACTCCAGCGATTTTGAGGCTGAAATTTAGATGAGCCGTCATAACGTGCATTACCCTCTACAAGATACTTCGACTTATAGTTGTAATTAAGACGAGAGTAATAAGACATCAAAGCTTCTTCCCATCTTTCCACCTTATTAATCAACACCTCTCCGCTACCATTCAATACTTCCAGTGAAGACTGAATGTCTTTCGATTTCGTCGCACTGTATTGATAAGCTTTACGATCATATTGCACACCCGCCATAGCAGTGAAATTATGAACATCTTTCCACGTTTTCGCATAGTTCAAATAAGCTACTGCCGTATAAGTATCTGTCTTTGCCGAACTTTTCATATAATAGCTCTCGGCCTGGGTGGGATGCGGACTTGAATCCGTATTCAACTTAGTGCCGTTGTAGGTGTACCAGTCAATTGATAAATACTGTTCATCCCTAGTAGCGTCATTGGTTGCATAACCTAACGAAACATTCAGATTCAAATCTTTCATCAATTCGAATTTAAAGGTCTCATTGATATTCAAATCAGTAACCAACAGTTTATTATCTCCTCCCAATTCAGCCAGCCAATTGGGTGTATATTCCGACCCCCACTGATAAGGCTTTCCGTCGATTGTTTCAGTAGGGAATCCAGGACGAAGCGGCATGTCAGAGACAACTGCACTCAACATCGTGGGAGCTACCTGGTTACGGCGGCTTGCCGCAATCACGGAAGTGATACTGAACCGGTCGGTTACTTTAAAGTTATTAGTCAGACGGAGATTGTAAAGTTCATTAGAGTTATTACCCCACTTCAATGTACTTCCATCATACAAATACCCCAAAGAGAGACGATAATTCATTTTCTCGGAACCTCCGGAAATACTCAAATCATGTTGAGTCGAATTAGCTCCTCCCCACATTACATCATTCCAATCGGTATCCATGAAAGTCAGGTCGGGCACTCCCGGGAAATAACCAGGCATCGGTTCGGCAGGATTCGTACCATTTACCAAATCCAGATATTGCCCCTTCAGGTTCTTTGCCATAGTAGCATATTTTATCCAAGCAGTATTAGTGGATTCCGGGTTATTTGACACTGCCTGTATTACTGCATCTGTCCATGCATCATAGCCCATTAATTTAGGTTGTAATCCCACAATCTTCCGGGTATACGAACCGCTATACTCTATCTTGGCCTTCCCGGCATTAGGACGTTTGGTTGTAACCAGGATCACTCCTCCGGCAGCCCTTGAACCATAAATAGCAGCCGAAGCGTCTTTCAAGAAGTTAATAGATTCAATATCCGAAGCACTAAGATGAGCCATTACGCCAATACCCTCTGCCGGTACCCCGTCAATAATGACAAGCGGTTCGGAAGTATTCTTTGAAACAGCTCCACGAATGGAAGCATTCCAACTTTCCTCACCCGGAGCAGCAGATGAACGTCTGATCAGTACACCCGGAACCTGTCCCTGTATAGCCTGAAGGGGATTGGAAACCGTACCTTTATCCTTAAATATCTTCTGATCTACCACTGCAACGGAACCGGTCAGACTTTCCTTTTTCATTGTACCGTATCCCACTACCACGACCTCGTCCAGCATTTCAGTATCTTCATGCAATACGATTTTCGGGAATGTTTTTCCTTTTACAGGGACTTCCAGAGTTTTATAGCTGATAAAAGAGACAACAAGCGTACCACCTGTCACATCATTCAAGGTAAAATTACCATCGACGTCTGTTATAGTACCATTTGTAGAATCTTTTAGTTTGACATTAGCACCGATAATCGGCTCTCCATTTACATCCACAACTTTTCCACTCACCTTTACTACCTGCATAATGACATTTACCTCCGACATGTCAGCCCATGCCGGTACAGAGTAACTGAACAAGAATGTCGAAGCCACGATAGCGGAGAATAAAGTTCTCCTTGGTGAAACTTTAAAGAAATCATTCTTCATACTTCTATAGTTTAAAATTAACAATTAAATTGTTGTTGTTTAATATTCAAATACATTGCCGGATATACTCGCGCACTTCATTGCGCCCCGCCTGCAAATGATTCTCCACTGTACGACGGGATAGACTAAGTTCCTCGGAAATCTCAGGTACTGTTTTATTTTGAAAACGATTCATCAGATAGACCATACGACGCTGTGGAGACAGTTGATATAGCTTGAATTTTTCGAGTGCCGAAATATCGTTAGCTATAACATTGCTTTCCGTTTCATCTGTGATAGCCACAGTATGATCATAGTAATATGCCGTAACTTCCTGCCTTTTATAATAACGTCGCAGATAATCATAAAGCAAGTTACGAGCCACAATGAATACCATACTTCTTATTGTATCCTCACGAAGCATTTGCTTATAATCCATAAGGCGCAGAAATACGTCCTGACTCAAGTCTTTGGCCAGCTCATAATCACCGGTCTTATTATATAAATAGTTAATGACTACAGGACATAAAGATATATAAGTCTCAGTCAACAATCGGTTTATATTAGCTTCCATAGTCTGCATATCACTCTTTTTTGTCATTCATCCTTGTTTGACACAAAACTAGATACATTTTTGTCTGTACGCAAACAATAAAAGCGCTCTTTTATCCCAAGTAAATTGGAAATCCCATTAAAGGCATAAACGTTTATTTATCAACCAATTACCACCATTAAAATAAGTGCCAAAAAAAATGGGAATGCACTCATTCCCTATTCTCATCTATTACTAAATTAAGTTTCTTGCAGTATTCCATAGGAGTCATGCCCGATACATTTTTAAATACACGGTAAAAAGTAGTTTTTGAATTAAATCCACATTGTTCAGACAAAGCTTTCAATGTATATTTGGAAAGGTTTTCCTGATTGAGGCGAAGCTTTATTTCTTTCACACGATAGACATTGATGAAATTTGCAAAATTGACTTTCATATGGCTGTTTAATAGTTGGGAAAGCTCTATCTCAGTACACCCTAATTGAGAAGCGACCTCATTAATACTAAGTTTTGCATTCAAATAAGGCTTGTCGCGATCCATATAGGCCAACAACTCATCCATAATATCACCCACCTTTTCTTCCGGAAGCGATGACTGCATTTCCTTTGTACCATTTTGCCGCTGAATAACAGTACCCAAGATCAAACGTTCCTCTTTCATCCGCTTTTGCATGTTTCGGATTTTACCATAAAAATAAACCAGCAGCACAGCAATTATAACAACTACCAGAAGAATCATTGCCAATGTAAAATAAGACTTATGAACTGAAACAACCCATTGCTGCGCAGGTTCGCTGCTTTCAGACGCTCTTATCTTAAAAATATACTTTCCTGAAGGTAAATTACGGTAAATCACTTCATTCACCCCGGTCTGTTTCACCCAGTCTTTATCATACCCGTCCAATTTATATTCATAATAATTGGCATAAGGAAGAGAATAATCCAAATTTGACAATTTAAAGCAAAGTGTATTATCTTTATATACTACAATTGCTTCCGACTGATTATGGTAAGTAGGATCATATTCTACCCCATTAATCAGAAAGGAGCTGACAATAGGATGTTTTATAATCTTTGTATTTACATCCCTGTCATTCTCGGAAGTATAAATCAATCCGCCTTCATTCGCCCACCAAATGATGCCTGATTCCGACTGGCAGATACTATTATTAAAGTCAGTCCCAATCAAGCCATCCATGCGACGATAAGTATAATGAATGTTTTCTTCCGAGTCGAATCTGACAATCTCCTTCATTGTAGTAATCCAATAATTTCCCTTCTTATCCTCCAAAATACTCATGACTGCATTATCAGGCAGTATATCTTTTTTGGTATAATGCTTATTAATAGTCAAATCCTGATTTATCTTGTACAATCCGCTATCCGAACAAATCCAGAAATTCTTTTTTGAATCGCTCATTATATATATTATCTCCGACTTTATTGAAGAATCAAAACAGTCAAAACGAATCTTACCGGTTTCAATATCCATCAAAAATAACCCGATGTTTGTACCTATCCATAATCTGCCAATAGAATCGGGATACACATAGTAAACCGAATTATTAGTCAATCCGGAATTAGAAACATCGTACTTTTTCAATAACTTGCCTTGCATGGAACATCGATATACGCCATCGGTTGAAGCAAACCATAAATTACCTTCCTGGTCTTCAGCAAACTGAAAGAAACATCCATATAAAAGAGGTTCTTCTTTGGAGAAATCTTTTAAGGTTAACGAGTTTTCATCAAAAAGATAAACCCCTCCTCCATAAGTACTAATCAAAATAGAATTATTACTCAGCTCCTTTATACACAAAATAATATCCGACCGCAACGAAGAAGATTCATCTTCGGATATGAATTTCTTAATTCTATTTTCTTTTTCTGATATATAAAAAAGACCGGTACGTGTTCCTATCAATTTATTGCCACTCTTTAACTGACAAAAACTCCGGATATTATAATCTGTAGAGTAGAAATCCTTCCAATCATAATAAGAGAACTTTTCTCCAACTAATGGCGTATAATTTATTCCTCCGAATTGAGTACCAATCCACCAAATACCCTTATCATACAAAAATGAAGTAATAGTATTACAACCTATTGAATAACGTTTTTTTTCCTTATAAGAAAAGTTTTCCATATGTCCGTCCGCCAAAGATAGAACTTTCATGCCTTTTCCGTTCGTCCCTACACACAACAGGCCATCGTGATAATCCATTGTCATCACTAAATTATGCTCAAAACCTTTCACCGGGGTGAAAGTCCTTTCTTGGAGATTAAAACAAAAAACACCTTTATTAAAACTACCTAAATAGATATGATTGATACCTTTAGCCAGACAGATAAAGTTATTACTATTCGTGATGCCTTCTTCCATCCGGTAAATAGAAGTCTGCCGGGTCTTCAAATTCATTCTTCCTAATCCATTGGCTGTTGAAAGCCAAAAAATGGAATCGTTCTCCCGAATAATAGAAGTTACATGATTAGAAGGTGAAAGCCCCGTTTCAAAAAAGATTCTTTGGGGACGACCGTCCTCGACAATATACAAACCACTGTCAGTTCCCACCAAGAAACTATTCCGGTCTATCTTCTTGATTGATTTTACTATTGCAGAAGGTATATTCAAAATCTCAACCTGACTTGTCCGTCTATTAAAGGACTTCACACAGGTGCGTGTACCTATCAGCAAAATCTCGTTGTCTAATTCTTCTATCGTCCAAATATCATCTTCAGCCAGAAAGGGATATGTTTTTATCTCACAACCGTCATAACGGCATAGCCCGGTCTTGGTTCCTATCCATATAAATCCGGTAGAATCCTTCTTTATTGCTCCGACCGTATTACTGGGCAACCCCTCTGCAGTAGTGATATTATAAAAGGAAGTTGGAATGACACTTTTACCCAAAGCCTCATTCATTGCAAAAATTAAAAGTAATAAAAAAAGAGTTGCTATCCGTAATTTCATAGTATGAACCAGTGTTTACGGTAACAAAATTAATTTTTATTTTTATATGTCGAGTATTTGAGCTGCAGTTTTTATCAAAAACTTCTTCATGCTTATGTTAAACTCTTCCGTTCATTCCGGGTTCGTCACATAATAAAAGTATCCAAACGCTCTTTCCTTAAGGATGAATGAATCATCAAACCCGGGAAAAACGTTTGGATACTTTTATTTTATACCTATTGTACTTTATTCAGTCTTACCTATTAACCTGTTAAAAGACAAGTGTATTGATGGATTTACCCTTTAATGTGACACGTACATTCTTTTCACCCACTTTAAAACTGTAAGGACGCTCCTCTTCTTTCGGATTGTAAGCCACAACCACTATTTTATCGTCATGCGAACGGAAAGCAAGCGTATTCTTATCATCCGACACTTTCAACAGACGGCTGCCCGGCTGAACAAAATGAGAAAGATGCTTCATCAAATAATATTCATCCGTATAGCGTACCTGCCCGGTATTTCTGTCTACGATAACAAGCGTATTTTGAGCCCAGTTCCACCAGCTTTTACAGGTTTCGTTCAATACCATATTCCAGTAAATATAAGAATCCACACCATTATTGAAGCAGTGAACCACAGCGTTCCATGTCTTTTCCAAAGCAGACCAGTCATTCTCCGAATTACCACACATATTCTCTGTCTGCATATAGCCATAATCCGGATATTCCTTATGGACAGCCGGCAAAGCCCGCATGCCTGTCCACTGTACGCCAACTCCTTTCACATACTTACCAGAATCTTTCTGTTTGAAGAAAGTACGCACATAGTCAGGATTCGGATAATTGACTGTTCCCATCCAGATTTCAGCATCAATAGAATCTTTCTCAAACTGTGGCCCAAGATATTGGTTGACAAAAATAGCCAAGTCTTCCGGACGCCAGGTACAGGAAGGCCAACAGGGAGTCCATGCTATTTCATTCTGCGGCATAATCATCTGAATGTTTATACCATTCTGCTTATAGGCCTGTACGTATTTGGAAAAATAAATGGCATACGCCTGAAGATAACCCTGTTGCATTTTGAAACCGGTAACATTCCCTATAACATTACGATTAGGGTCGAGACGGTTATGGCCGATTTCAGTACCTTCAATGCCGGCACTTTTCTGCGAATAATGTTCATTGACCTTCATCCATGCGGGCGGTGTCCAAGGAGATGCCCACATCTTCAAATCGGGACGGAGTTTCAACGCTTCCTTAATATAAGGTATAAGAATATAGCGGTCACGGTCGATACTAAAGTTGCGCATGGTATAGTCATCCTTTACATCATTGTAGGAGTAATATCCCATAGCGTAATCACTGGCACCGATAGGCGTACGCCCTAATGCGAAACGGATGCCATCTTCAGAGAACAAGTCTGCCATCACCTTATCACGTTCCGCCGGAGACAAACACTGCAAAGCATCCCAGCCAAGCTCATTGAAAGTACCTCCAAAACCAACTACATTCTGCAACAGACTGTCGGGATAAATGCAAATATCCGCCTTTTCAAGAGGGGTCTTATCCAAAGCCTGTTTTTTCTCCACCCAACGTTCGGTAGAAGTAGTAGAATATACGCTTATCTTTTGGGCAGAAACAGTAGTAGAACCCGCCCATGCAATCGCAAAGATTGCAGTCATAGTCTTTAAATTCATCATTGTCTTCATTCTAATCAGGATAAGAAACCGTCCGTTCCACAGACGGTTTCTTATTTAAATCTTACCAATTTATTATCTTAATCTATTCTCCTTTGTAGAACATCAGCGTACCTATGCCGGGAAAATCATCATCATATTCAAACGGATGAATACTAGTAGCCGGACGATATTTCTCCGCAAATTTCTTCGAATAGGGAGCATTCATTCCTTTTACATGCTTATAGTGACTGTAAATCATTTCATATCCTGCATAAAAGTGTCCCCGTCCTTGATATGAGATTTCGTTCTGCTGACCGTGTCTGGTTTCCCAATAGGTAAACGGCATATCTATAGCCTCAGTCGGCTCACAGTTGAATTTAGCATAGTACTCGAAGAATGCAAGCGTCAGATTCGCATCACCATATTCTGCGTATTTAGGGTAACGATTATATACACGTCCGTCTTCAGTCGTAAAAGAGTCGTTTGCTTTGACACCATACAAATCTTCTCCGATATTATATGCTGCCTGACACATCGGAGCCAATGTAGCCATACTCAACCCGGCATGATCCTGGTCGCGTCCCGATTCATCAGCTTGTCCGAGGCAATATCCTTCACCTAAACCGGCCGGATCCTTGTGCAATGCTACCACCAAGTGTTGAATACAACCCGAGCTGGGGCCATGTTTATAGTAGTTTACCGCTTCATTAATCATATCCTGGTCATCGCATACGATACCTATTGCCAGCATGATTGCTACATTTGGAATTTCCCAGCCACCCCAAGACCAATAAGGATCTGTTTTTTGACTGATGAAGTAAGTTGCAGGACCTGCAACCACATTTTTCAACCAAGTTTGGAATTTCGCAAACCCTCCAGTAGTTACCCAAGGTTGATAACCACGCATTATTTCCGCAGCCTGTGCGAATCGGTGTCCGTCAAATCCGGTAACTAACGCATAATGGTCGTTTGTATTTTCCACTTGGATTGCCTTACATACAGTTGACCAGTTATCCAGAATCTTCACGGCTTTGTCCGCATACTTGTATGCATCTTTTTCATCCAGCCCTTGCGAAATTCTCCACCTCAAAGCCAAATAATAGGCAGCCAATCCCGGATCTCTGGCAGCTCCAAAGTTACCTCCCGAAGAATTCCTTATAAGTATCTCAGGAGCATTATTTATCCAGTCGTCATTAAGCTGTGTATGCTTGATTGTTTTCAAATACTCCCAGGCATCAGTCCAAGGTTGGGCATTTGCCTTAATCTTTCCCACTATATATTGGAAGTCGGTATCGGTATGTATCAAACAGGGATGATTCAAAGTATACACTTTGTAAGTATCCTCTTCTTCTATTGTATAACCCGGTGTCAAATCAACATAGCCCTCATCAAAATAGTCCTTATTACTACAAGACAGGAATGTAAATAACACCAACAATAGATATATCATTTTCTTTTTCATAATTCACATTTTAATAATTATTCAAAAACTACTCCTTCATTTTCGACCAAATAAGCCTTATATGCATCAAGTGATTCGAAGGTCTTAACCCAATCAAGCGCGAAAGGTTCCGTCACAGCTTCAGTATAGTAAGTATCATAGAACCGATGTTCACAGCGGTCTAATATTATTCCGTCATTAAGCACTCCGTTCGTCATATAATCAGCGTTTGCTCCCGGGAATCCGGCTCCTGAAGCACTAAAATCAACATAAGCAACGTATCCGCCATCACTGGTTCTTGTCATACTTACTTTATATAAATTCTGTGCATTACTTGCAGCAGTACCACCATAGAATCCGATACCGATACGTGGGTTATTGTTCCAGATATTGAGCAGCAATGTTGGGGTCTTGGCCGGGTCAAGGCTATCTTCGAAGAAAGTCTTCACTGCATAGATAGGATATTTCGACGGATAGAAAGTCATTTTTCCCCGGAACTGTGTTTCACATTTCGCGTTGGCTTCTTTTTCTAACTTTCTCACTAATCTACCATTCTCCAATTCACCAAAATCACCACCTGTCTCGAAGCAACCTGCCGTAAAGAGGAAATCATCGTTAATCTTACCATCTACCACAGAAACTTCAAATGATTTTTCAAAGCCCGGAGAACCGTCAGCATAGTTAATACTTGCCGTTAATGTTGCTGTACCGGAATTTACACCTCCTAAGACGACGAATACCTCTTCATCTCCTAATACTCGTTTTTCAATGGAAGCGACTGTAGCGTCGGAAGTAGTCCATACCAAAGCAGATACAGTTGCATCCTCAGGTGTAACAGTGTATTTCAACAAAGATATTTCACCTTTAGCAAGTTTGTTATGTATAGAACTCATCTCGAATGTTTCCACATGAATAATTGGTTTTACGGTTACCTCAACCGATTTGGACAGATTCGTGCCATCCGTAGTTGTTGCAGTAATTGTCGCCTTTCCTTCTCCCACAGCCAGTACTCGCCCGTTTTCATCAACCGTAGCCACTTTCTCATCGCTACTTTTCCACGACAGAAGATAGAAACTAGGGTTCTCCGGTACGGTTTTCGTTTTGAGCTGTACCGATTGTGTTTCCATCATAGCAAGTTCTTCAGGCAAATTGGTTATCTCAATCGATTGTGTGAGTGCAAGTTCTTCAACTACACTAATGGTTATGGCAGCCGATACCCCGTCAGCATATCCAACAGCAGGTTTTGCCGTAATAACCGATGTTCCGACAGCTACCGCCGTCACCTTACCGTTAGCATCTACCGTAGCTACCTCTTCGTTACCTGATACCCAAGATACTCCGGGGTTGGTCGCATCTTCCGGCAAAGTAGAGAAATGCAAAGTATAGTTCTCGCCCTTTACCAGTGTATAGACTTCATATTTCTCATCAATCGTTATCGATGATAGAATGGTATTTTTAGTCAGCGGATCGGTATTGTAATCGTCCGCACAAGAGATTGCAGTCCCTATCAGTGCCATGCATGAAAACAGGAAAGCCATCGTCTTACTTAATGTATATATTCTTTTCATATAGTTATAACATTAAAATTATTTCACATAAGGATTTGTAGATTGCCAGTTGGGCCGTAAGTTCGTATTTAGTTGCAACTGATCCAATGGGAAAGGATACAAATATTGCTTATTGTCCCATTTTCTACCACTCTCCCAAATCAAGCATCCTTCAGTATTCGTCACAACCCCTGCCCAACCGGAAGTTTCAAAAGCAGTTCCCGTATATTTGATTCCCAACATATCTTCAGGCATTTCGTTTTCTGCCGTTTTCCAACGTTTCAAGTCATCCAGTCTGAAACATTCGTCAATCAGTTCCACCGTACGTTCACGACGAATTTCCGTTCTCATGTTTGTACCTGTCCCCCGAAGTAGCCCGTTAGACAATTTAGGCATAGTAGGATTTACTCTCAAACGTACTAAATTCAACGACTTGTCCAAATCCGTATCCAAGATATTATCATCACACTCAAATTTTGCTTCTGCATAGTTAAGAAGCACTTCCGCATAACGGATAATCGGATAGTCATACCCCTCGTTTCTGTTTTCCACTTCTCTTTCCGAGCACCATTTGCGACAGCGATATCCCGTGCCACCTGACGCATTGTGCGCAGTCAGTCCGGCTGCCTTAATTTCAGCCGCATCTCCCAGCCACGTTCTACGATAACGTCCACCGTTGCTACTGAAGTAAAAACCTCCGTCTACCATCATTATACTTGACATTCGGTTGTCGCGGTCAAAATACTCCGAATTCTTGGCAGAGTAATTCCATGTCGATATATTAATCGGCAGTCCGGTACTCTTTTGAAGATACATATTTGCCAATTTACGGGTCACGTACAATGCATTATTAAAACGGCCTTCGGTGATGTTGATACCGATAGGAGCCAATGTCGTATCGTGTCTTCTGGAGAATATATATTCCTTATTCGCACTCTTATTGATACCGGCAGGATTCGATTTTTCATTTTCCAATATAAACAAGTAGCGGTAAGCGGCTCCTTCATCCCCTTCAATAATCAACTCGGACGGTTTGAAGAGTTCGAAAGTCTTCGATTCGATGACTGCATCTGCGGCTTCGTATGCTATTTTCAGCCATTTCTTTGACAGCTCCGTATTGCTTCCATTACCGTTATGGAATTTTTCCCATGTCCCCGCATAAAGACCGACACGGGATAAGAAAGCTTGTGCTCCCTCAAGTGAGATAGTACCCGCATTCGCAGTAGTGATGTCTTTGAATTTCGGCAAACGTGCTATTGCCTCGTTCAAATCAGAGATAATAAATTCGGTAATTTCTTCTCTTGTATTTTGAGCCCGATAGAGCTCCGGAGAAGTAATATCCAACGGTTCTTCCACCTTAATAACTCCTCCGAAGCGTTGAAGCAGGTCGAAGTAGATATAAGCTCTGAAAAAGTATGCTTCGCCAACAGGCACCTTGATTCCTTCAGGAAGAGGATAAGATTCTGCCTTTTGCAACAATAGATTTACTTGACGAAGATTGGCGTAAGCATCTGTATAGCTTTTATCGGTAAGTGGAATGGTAGACGTTCCATTACTGAAAATATTCCTGGGATTCGTACTAAACAAGTCCGCCTGTACATCACCGTGAGCGTCTCCCAAGCCACCGAAGTCGCGTGTCCAACCATAGAAATTCTTGGCAAACGCTTCAAATTGTCCGGGATTCTTCCACATATCGCTATCTGATAGTTGTTCCTCCGGATTCATGTCCAAGCACGACTGGAACGACAAACACAAACTAAAAAATAAAGTAGTATATAAATTCGATAGTTTCATATTATATATAGTATTAGAATGTTGCACTTAAACCAAAAGTATATGATCTGGTGAAAGGATAACGCTGGCGGGCACTTACTGCGCGCGTTGCTTCCGGATCCCAGCCATCATTAATTTTAGAGTTTTCCCAAATATCCGTACCGGTAACATATACTCTGAAATTCTCAAGTACACCTTTGGTTATCTTTGTCAATAAAGCTTTTGGTATAGTGTACCCTACTGTCAGATTTTTCAAACGGAGATACGTACCGTCTTCGATGAACCAGGAAGAAGCCATATAGTTCCAGTTATTGATTTCCGATTTAGTTGAATAAGCAGGATATCTGCCATTGGGGTTTTCCGGACTCCAAACCTTTCCTATCGTATGATTTGAAGTATTCATCCATGTCGCCTTGAAAGGAACTTTCCATGAGTCTGCGTCACGACAAACCGTTCGTTGTGCCGCACCCTGGAAAATAGCGGACACGTCAAATCCTTTCCATTCCAGTCCAAGATCAAAGGCAAAAGTCACTTTGGGGTCGTCTGTTCCGAGGAACACCAAATCGTCCTGTGTCAGTTTACCATCCTTATTCACATCTTCATACATGTGGTCACCCACGCGTAAATTCGAGGGCATTGAAAGCGTATTGTTTCCATAATACAGGTTCTTATATGCCTGTAAGTCATCTTCATTCTGTATTTTCCCTGCATAACGATAACCGAAAACAGAGTTTAACGGATAGCCGTTTACCGCGCTGTTAAAACCGGCGGAAATAACATCATTACCTCCTGACAGCAATTTATTCTCCATATAGGTATATGTCCCGCCGATATGATAACTTACCTCACCTATTTTGTCACGCCATCTAAGCATACCTTCATACCCTTTACTTTCGAATTTTCCGTTATTACTTGCCGGAGCACTGCCACCCAAGGTACCGGGATAAAGCAAACCTATTAACATGTTGTCGTTCTTCTTCATATAGAGGTCTACACTACCACTCAAACGACTGTTCAATACCGCAAAATCAAAACCGACGTTATAGTTTTTGATTCTTTCCCAAGTTCTATTGGTTGTCACCAGTTCTTTGGTCGCAGCGATATAGGAGACTTTTCCGTCGCCAATATAAGCCCCCGAAGCCGTATTGAAGTTATAGAGCTGCACACCGTCATAAAGCCCGATACCGCTTTGGTTGCCGACCTCACCATAAGAAACCCTAACCTTCAATTCTTCAATGTATTCTTTGAGATTAGCCATAAATGCTTCTTCAGTGACTCTCCAACCGCCTGAAACGCCATAGAATCCCTTCCATCTGTTCTCGGGTTGGAACTTGGAAGAACCATCATAACGGGCATTAAATTCCAACAAATATCTCTGCTTATAGTTATAATTCAGACGTCCGAAATAAGAAAGAAGCGCATAACTGTTCTTTTTAGCGTCGGCAATAGAAACTACTCCGTTACCATTGATGATACCCAGTTCCGGCTGAATGTCGGTTGCGGTTGTTCCGGTAACTTCATAATCCCTACGGTCATATTGCATACCGACCATCGCATTAATATTATGGTCGTTCCCAATCGTTTTTGCATAGTTCAAGTAGCCTGATATCGAATAATTATCCGTACGTGAAGCACGTTTTGTATATGCGGAGTTTGCCTGTGTAGGATATGGATTTGCCGTAGTGGTATTGACCGTTCCGTCATAATGATACCATTGGATAGATTTTGTCTTCTCGTCACGTGTAGCACTGTTTGTTGAATATCCGAATGTCGCAGAAGCAGTCAATTCTTTTGTCAACTGATACTTTAATGTCTCGTTCAAATTGAAGGTCGTTACTGTCAATTCATTTTCACCTCCCAATTCGAGCAGCCAGTTAGCCATATAGTCACTACCCCACAGGTAAGGTTTCCCGTCGATAGTTGAAACAGGACGACCGGGCAGAGGTGTGGTGACATTCAGCGCTCTTCCGATTTGTGTAGGAGTAACTTGTTTTTTGCGAACGGCCGATATAACGGATTCAATAGTCAAACGGTCAGTAGCCTTAATCACATTGCTTGAGCGGAAAGTATATTGTTGGTTGTTGTTTTCCCCCCAACGCAGGTTGGAGTCATCAAACAGATAACCGGCAGACAAACGATAAGTAACCTTTTCGTTACCACCGGAAAAGCTCAAGTCATGTTGTGTAGAGTTGGCAGGCCCCCACATCACATCTGTCCAGTCGACATCGTGGAAAACGTAGTCGCTCACGCCCATACCGGGAATCGGATTGGGGTTGCTTCCGTCATGTACATTGATGAAACCGCCTTTGTTTGCTTGCATCAACTTGACGTATCGATACCATGTATAGGTGTCGTCAAGACCATCATTCTCCATTGCTTGCAAAAATGCATCACCCCACTCGTCCAAGCCCATCAGTTCAGCCTGAAGTCCCGGCATCTTGCGGGTATATGAGCCGTTGTATTCTATCTTGAGTTTACCAGCCTGCGGACGTTTGGTAGTTACGATAATTACACCACCTGCCGCTTTTGCTCCGTAGATAGCCGCAGAGGCATCTTTCAAGAAGTTCATCGTCTCGATATCCGAAGGGTTCAGATATTGCAAGTCTGAAACCGCGTCCGAAGGAACACCGTCTATGATAAGCAACGGCTCCGTTGCGTTTTTGGAGACTGCGCCACGAAGAGATACTCCCCAGCCTTCTTCACCCGGAGCGGATGACGAACGTGTAATGCGAACACCGGGAGCCTGTCCTTGTAATGCTTGAAGAGGATTGGACATGCTCCCCTTATTCTCGAATATTTTACTATCAACAACTGTAACAGAGCCGGTCAATGAAGACTTTTTCATGGCACCGTAACCCACAACTACCACTTCGTCCAACATTTCACTGTCTTCCTGCATCGTAACGTTTATGGCAGACTTTCCGCTTACAGCAATCTCCTGTGGCTTATACCCCACATAAGATATAACTAAAACCGCTTTCCCGGAAACATTGCTTAAGATAAAATTTCCGTCTAAGTCTGTTATCACTCCTGTTGTCGTACCTTTCACCACGACACTGGCACCAATAACGGGTTCACCGCTAGCATCGACAACCTTGCCTCGTACGGTACTGTTTTGCAACACTTCCAGTATATCATTCGTGTCTGCAAAAGCAGTCCCCGGACTTCCTGCCAATAGTGCGGAAGCCATCATCGCAGAATATAATATTCTTTTCGATGAGAATTTAAATAACTTTTTATTCACACTTTTAAAATTTAAAATTAACAATTTGGTTACTATCGTATAACTCTCAAATACATAACTTGATATATTCACGAATCTCTTTGCGGCTGGCCAGCAAATGATTCTCGACTGTACGCCGCGAAAGGCATAATTCTTCAGATATTTCTGGGGTTGTTTTCTCCTGGAAGCGACTCATTATGTAGACCGTCCGACGTTGTGGTGAAAGTTGAAGCAGTTTCAGATTTTCTTGTGCCGACAGGTCATTGGCTATCACACTGCTCTCAGTTTCGTCAGTAACGGTCACGCCATATTCATAGAAATAGGCAGACATTTCCTGCTTCCTGTAATAACGTCGCAAATAATCAATCACCAGATTATGAGCTATAAAGAACACCATACTTCTCACTGTCTCCTTACGAAGTATTTGCTTATATTCCATAAGACGGAGAAACACATCCTGCGCCATGTCTCTGGCTGATTCATAATCATTGATTTTACGATTTATATAATGAATGATTATGGGACATAAGGAATTGTAAGTTTCAGTCAATAACTGATTTGTAGTAGGATTCATTGTCTGCATATCTTCCGTCTCCATTTTAGTTATTACGACAAAAAACGATAGAATCACCTGCAGATGAATAGAATACCAATTTATCATCTTCCTGCTTACATAAGGATGCATGGATAATATGCTGATGCAATATCCCGTTCTTTTCTCCATAGATATAAGACAAATCCTGAGATAATAAAGGTAAACTGTATGTCAGACTGATTTTTCCGGAAGAAAGCAATTTGTATCCGGCAGATGCAGTGATAGCAGGAATATCTGCCTTATCTGATTTCATAGTCCAGAAAAGTGAATCTCCATTCACCTTTAAACAAATATCACTATTAACCACACTCCATTCAGAAGTGTCGGGCAATGAACAAGCAGTATCAACCGGCTTATTACTTCCTATCAGAAAGGAAAGAAGTAAAAGGAGTATAACTCCCAAAATGCTCTTCATAATATTGATTATTTAGTTAAACATCAGCAAGGATTCGTTCTTTATTCGAAAGGCTTTCTATCCCTGTCTGATGCAAAACTACACACAATCTCACCCTATTTCCAAACAATAAAAGCGCACTTTTATCTCAACTAAAGTGAGAATTCAATATATCAATCAAAACACTGTATTTCAAATAGTTAAACACAACAAAATGTGTCTCAAAAAAAGTGAGAATAGAGAAATCCGTCCATATACAAACTCTCCGCCACATCTTTTCTTATAAGTTATTCTTCCTCAAAATTCATATCCCCTTTTGCCTCTTGTTCCTTCTCCGCTTTTATCGTTTCCGGCCGAAGGGCACTCTTTGGAAAATACTTAGTCAACGGGTAGCGAAAAAACTTCATTCTACTAATGCGGGCCGTGAATTTACGGTCAGCAATAAAATAAACTTTGGAGAGACGCACTGTATGAGGCATTACATCATCCGGATATTCGCCTCCCTCACTGGTGATAGCTGTCTGAAAGGAACCCAGCCCGTGAATAGTTACCGACTCCCCGTTCTTCAGAATTGTTTCTATCACATCGGGCAAGTCGGCCAGAATACCCAGGACATCTCCCTTGCTGCATCCTTTCCTTGCCGAAAGGACATTCGCTATGTCCTCTTCTGTCTTTCCGCCCTTTACTTGCAGCTTACGCTGTACCGCATAATAGAGTTCCTTCACGCCCTCTATTGTCTTGAACTTCTTCTTCCTTACTAAATAAATCAATGCCATATTCTTTTGCATTAAAGGTTATATACATATACTAATCAAGACGGGCATGTAGGATATTCCCACATGCCCATCTTGGTATGCTCCACATGCTCATGTAGTAATGACCGACATGGGCATGTGGGAATCCATATCTAACAAAGATACAGATTATATGTTATAATCAAACTATTGCTATGCCTATTTGCTCACTTTATACGCACTTTATCAACAAAGTCTTTCTTATTCACGTTCAATTCTTCGAGGGAAGTTACCCGTTTCCCGTTCAATACAATATTCTCAAATAAGATATTCGTCACCTTCCTGTCCTTATCATATCCCTGGATTACAGAAGGATTGATATATTTCCCTGTGCAGGAGATGTTGCGGAATACAATATCTTCTATTCCCTTGCCGGGCCCTGTGTTATACTTCTGATTAAACATCACACGAAGATGAAACAACTGTCCTTCCTCTATATTTTCTACCCTGATATCTTCAAAGGTAATATTACGAGCCAAATTATGGTCGCCCACATTGATAGCCATGCATCCCTGATAATCGGGGTCGTCTTCATCGTGTCCCAGTATATCTATGTTCTTGAATATCATATCTTCCAGCACTTCATCTCCAGTTTCCGTATTCCCGTGCGTACCTATATTGATAGGATGTGCGATGTCCGCCCAAAGAATGGAGTTCTGTACGCGTACGTTCCGGCAATCGCCATAGTATTTCCAGCGATGGGTGTAGAAAGCAAGGCAGTCATCCGATGTACGGAGAAAAACATCATCAATCATAATATCAGAACAAGACATGAAATCCAGACCGTCAGTCCAACTTTGATAACTGAATGATTTTAGGTTTCTGATTGTGATTCCGGTAGATTGGCCGCCTGAAACGGTATAATGCCGGGAGTTTACAACGGTAATGCCGTCAATCAGCACATTCCGGGAATGTGAGATTAAGATGCCTTCTTTGGGTTCGAGCAACATACCACGCCCCAGGATTTTAACATTCTCTACGCTATCACAGTTCAGCCAGCCTTTCAATACTGCGCCCGCTTCCAGATAAACAGTCGTATTGGAAGGGATATGGAAACACTTTTCAGCCTCATCGGTCGCTTCATGGATACCCGATTCGAAGTACATCACATTCGGAGCATTCTTGTCGGGTATATCTTTACTGATAGGATTAGCAAATACATGCAGATTATTCAAACGGTCACCGTTAAACTCAACAGACAGTTTTTGCGGCTTGTCAATGGTGAACAAGAGAAAGTTTCCGTCTATCTCCGGTTGAATACCTTTAGACAAAGGACGTATGACAGCCGACCGGACTTCTCCATTATTCTTTTGCACAAGCACTTCCACTTTTCCGGAGAAATCGAACTGCACCATTGTTACATCGGACCGGGTGTCCAAATCTACCTTTACATTATATTCATAAAGGTCTATCCAGTCTTTTTCGCCCACTTGCCGCACTCTTACCGTATAGTCATCATTATGACGGGCATAATAGATACCTTGGGGCACCGGATATGTTATGATTTCCGCTTTTACACTCACACCTGCCATAACCAGCATTATAAACAGGAGCATCCTTTTCAACTTCTTCATTTTCATTCAATTTAAGATTATTACTTCCGCAAATCTAAACACGGGAGCAGCCGTTTACAAACATTCAGACGGCACTTTTATCTCAAATAAAGCGAGGATAGTCTAATCGGACGTAACAAGCTATATTTCAGCAGATTGATGCATCATAAGATAAGTATCAAAAAAAATGAGAATGGACTTTCTGCTCAATTTTCCTTTATTACAAGGTTCTGCTTCTTGCAATACTCTAATGGTGTCATTCCGGTAACGTTCTTAAATACCCGGTAGAAAGTAGCTTTAGAGCTGAACCCACATTGTTCCGACAGAGCCTTCAGTGTATATTTGGAAAGATTCTCCTGGCTCAAACGGCTCTTAATCTCATTGACGCGATATACATTGATGAAATTCGCAAAGTTCACATTCATGTGATTATTGAGTAATTGGGAAAGCTCCGTCTCCGTACAGTTCAAGCTTGAGGCAACATCTCCTATGCTTAGTTTGGGATTCAGATAGGGTTTCTCATGTTCCAAATAGGAAAGCAGATTATCAAGAATTCCACTCACTTTCACTTCAGGCAATGCCGTCTTTTTATCCTTGCTCCTCTCCTGAACCGTACTCAAAATCATACGTTCATTTGTCATGCGCTTTTTAAGCATCCATATCCTGTAACAGAAGTAGATAACCAAAACACTGATTAGGATAACGACAAACAGTACGCCTGCCATGAAAGTATATGATTTTCTGACATAAACGTCCACAGTCTGCATTTGATTTTCATCTCCCGGGACACGCAATTTAAAGATATAATGTCCGCCGGGCAGGTCTTTATAAGAAACCTCATTGACACCTGTCTGTTTCAACCATTCCTTATCATACCCTTCCAACTTATACTCATAGAAATTGGCATAAGGCAACGCATAATCCATATTGGAGAATTTAAAGCGGAGATTGTTTTCGGAAGAAGGTAAGACGATTCCTTCCGACATATCCATATACGGAAAGTCATATTCTGCATCGGAAACAGCATACGATGTTATGGTAGGCTTGTTTGTAAAATGCCGTTCGGCATTAATATTCCGGGTTGAAGTGTATATCAGTCCGCCTTCATTCACCCACCAAATTATACTGTCGTTGGATACAGAGACACTATTATTGAACTCCAGACCACTTAATCCATCCTGCCTCTGATAAGTATAATGTTGTTTTTCTACCGGATTATAACGGACGATTTCCTTTTGAGTGGCAATCCAATAAATGCCGTGGTTGTCTTCCTGGATGCAAGGAACCTGATTATCCGGCAACAGATTATCCGTTGTAAAATGGTCATTAACAATCAAATCCTTGCCGACCCTGAACAAACCATTGTCCGTACAAACCCACATGTCGTTCCGTGAGTCTTCCATAATATACTTAATCTCATTCTTTATAGGAGTACTGAAACAGTCAGCCCGCATTTTTCCCGTAGCGATGTCTAATAAAAGCAAACCGAACTTGCTACCTATCCACAGTCGGTTCATTGAATCAACATGCAAAGATAATATGGCATTCGTCGTCAAAACAGAGTTCATCGTATCATATTTCTTCAATATATGACCGTCAGGAGTGCTCTGATAAAGCCCGCTTTGGGAAGCAAACCACAGATTCCCCTTCATATCTTCCACAATACTAAAAATGCAGCCATACAGGAAAAGTTCTTCCTGCGAGAAGTCCTTTAAAGACAACGTTTTTTCATCAAAGATATGCACACCGCCGCCATAGGTACCTATCAATATGTTGTCCTGTATCCGGTTTATAAACACTACTATATCCGAACGCAAACTGGAAGAATGATTCCCCAGGCTATAACTTCTCACCTCGCCTGTTTTCTCACGAACAAAGAAAAGTCCCGTTCTTGTACCAATCAGTTTATCCCCATTGGGGAACATATAGAAACTACGAACCCGGTAGTCCGTAGAATAAAAATCGTTTTTACTGTAATATGAGAACTTGGCACCGATACGGGGTGTATAGCTGATTCCCCCGAACTGGGTTCCAATCCAACGAATCCCATTATCATATAAGAATGCGGTGATTGTATTGGAACTGATAGAGTTCCGCGCCTTCTCCTTATGGGAAATGACTTCGATACTTCCGTCTTCCAAAGACAACACTTTCAGTCCCTGCCCATTCGTTCCGACAAACAATTGGTTATCCTGCCCGTCTATCGTCATTATCAGATTATGTTCGAAACCGTTCACTTTGGCGAATTTCTTCCCGGACATATCAAAACTGAATATTCCTTTATTGAAACTGCCCAGATAGATATGGTTGCCCACCCGTGTCAGGCAAATGAAGAAATTACTGTTTGATATATCTTCCGGCATCCGGTAAATCTCCGGTTTCATTGTCCGGATATCTATTTTCCCCAGTCCGTCGGCAGTGGAGAACCAATAGATATTCTTGTCCTCACGAATGATTGACGTGATATGATTGCACGATGAAAGCCCTGTTTCTAAAAATATCTGGCGGGGAATATGGTTGTTGACTAAGTATAGTCCTGCTTCTGTGCCCACAAGAAATTGGCTTTCCGCCGTTTTCCGGATTGATTTGACTATTGCGGGCGGGATGTCCAGTTTGACTGTTGCATTGGTCTTACGACTGAAGTATTTCAGTCCGGAAACTGTACCAAGCAGCAATGTATCGCTGTCCAGTTCTTCTATCGACCAGATATCATCTTCGGACAGTAACGGGTAGGTTTTCACTTCACATCCGTCGAAACGGCACAGTCCTACTTTTGTTCCAATCCAGATAAAACCGGATGCGTCTTTTTTTATTGCACTCACTGTATTGCTAGGCAGTCCCTCAAAAGTCGTTATATTATGATAGTTCATTGGAGAAGAAGAATACACTCCTTCAACTTTAAGTATCATTAAAGCCAGTAGTATGGTTAATTGCAGAATATGTTTTTTCATAAGCAGATGGTCGTTCTTCTCAAACTTCAAGGACAAAGATAGTAAAAAATGAAAGATATTCGCAAAGACACTAACGTATACTCAACCGAAAAATATAAAAAAACTATTATTATCGGAAGCCTTTCACCGGCTATTCCACAAAAACGTTGTATCTTTATTCTCAATTAAGAAAAGAGTTATATGGATTTACGTACAGCAAATGTCACAAGATATATTCTTCCCCTACGGGAAGGGGGCTCATTACCGGCTTTGGCCGAAGCTGACGATGAATTTAAGTATGTGGTAAAGTTCAGAGGGGCAGGACACGGGACGAAAGCGCTGATTGCCGAACTGATTGGCGGGGAAATTGCCCGTACGTTGGGGTTCAGAGTACCGGAGATTGTTTTTCTGAACCTGGACGAGGCTTTCGGACGGACGGAAGCGGACGAAGAAATACAGGATTTGCTTCAATGGAGCCGCGGGTTGAATCTGGGGCTGCATTTTCTGTCGGGAGCATTAACGTTCGACCCCGTTGTGCATAAAGTGGACGGTAAGACAGCCTCGCAAATTGTGTGGCTGGATGCCTTATTGACCAATGTAGACCGTACTATCAAAAATACGAATATGTTGATGTGGCATAAGGAACTGTGGTTGATTGACCATGGAGCTTCCCTCTATTTTCACCATTCATGGACTACTTGGCAAAAGCATGCGCTTAGTCCGTTCGTGCAGATAAAAGACCATGTGCTGTTGCCGTTTGCTGATAAATTGGAAGAGGTGGATGCTGAGTTCAAGCAACTGCTGACTTCTGATAAAATCCGGGAAATAGTCAATGCAGTTCCCGACGACTGGCTGAACTGGACGGACGGACAGGAAACTCCGCAAGACCTGAGAGATATTTATATTCAATTTTTAGAAGAAAGGATAAACCATTCCGAAACATTTGTAAATGAAGCGCAAAATGCAAGAAAGGCACTTATATGAATACGCAGTCATCCGTTTCGTCCCCAGGGTTGAACGTGAGGAATTTATTAATGTAGGTATTGTACTGTTTTCCAAACGGTGCAAGTATCTTAAATCCCTTTATACAATAAATGAAAATAAATTGAAACTGTTTTCTTCCGAATTGGACGTTAGTTGTTTGAAAGAGGGATTACAGGTCTTTGATAAGATATGTCTGGGGAATAAGGAAGGGGGAGCGATAGCGAATATGGATATTCCTGACAGATTCCGCTGGCTGACTGCGGTGAAAAGTTCCTGCATACAGGTATCCCGTCCACATCCGGGATTTTCCACTGACTTGGACAGGACTTTGGAAAGACTGTTCGAAGAGCTCGTATTATAATAATAGGAGGCTGTTTAACAAGTTATATAATGCCTACCACCTCCCCCTACGGGTACTCCTCCTTCCAGAAGGAGGAGACTTTTAAATACTATCGACTTGTTAGACAGCCTTTGAACATACATAAACCTATCATATTAGTATATCAGGTTTCCAGCCTATAAATTAATTTCATCCCCGTAATCCCTCTTATGTTTCTTTGCAGACAAATGTAAACAAAAAGAAGATACATCTTTATCCACCACAAGATTGTTCTATTAATTAATAAGCCTTGTTTCCGTAGAAGCCTTTATTTATTCATAAGGCTTCTTTTACTTGATTTAACTCCATATACCACGAATCCGGAGAACAAAATACGCTGAAAATAAGTATATATATGGAAGGCCGAAGCGAAGACAGAGTTATCCGTAAAAATGGTAGCAAAACCCGTAATCTATATAAATACAGATTACTTTTTACTGAATAACTTTGCATACAGAAAAAAGGTAGTAATAATATTAGAATACGCTTTTAATTTAATATAGCTTGATTATGGAAAAGGTAAAATTGAACAATGGCATTGAAATGCCTATTTTGGGTTATGGTGTTTATCAGGTTACTCCTGAAGAGTGTGAACGTTGTGTATCGGATGCAATCAGTGTAGGATATCGCTCTATTGATACGGCACAAGCCTATCATAATGAGGAAGGTGTAGGAAATGCAATCAGCAAATGCGGTGTGCCGCGTGACGAACTGTTCATCACTACAAAAGTGTGGATTTCAAATGCCGGTTATGATAAGGCTAAGGCTTCTATTGATGAGTCGCTACGCAAGTTAAAGAGCGATTATATTGACTTATTGCTCATTCATCAACCATTCGGTGATTATTACGGAACGTACCGGGCTATGGAAGAAGCATACAAGGCCGGAAAAGTTCGTGCTATCGGCGTCAGCAACTTTTATCCCGACCGTTTTGTAGACTTGGCGGAATTCTGTGAAATCACTCCTGCCGTCAACCAAGTGGAGACGCACGTTTTCAATCAACAGATAAAGTTACAGGAAGTAATGAAGGAATATGGCACTAAGATTATGTCATGGGGGCCGTTTGCCGAAGGAAGGAACGACTTCTTTACTAATGCAACTCTTCAGGAAATCGGTAAAGAATACGGCAAATCAGTGGCACAGGTTGCACTGCGTTATCTGATTCAACGCGATATCATAGTTATTCCCAAGTCTACCCATAAGGAACGTATGATTGAGAATTTCAATGTATTCGACTTTGCGTTAACACCGGATGATATGGCTGCTATTGCCGAGCTTGATACAGCCCAAACCTTATTCTTCTCCCACTATGACCCGGAAATGGTAAAGTGGCTGATTAATTATAGTAAATAACAGTTCACCATAATTTTCTTTTTCAGGCACGGATTACACAGATTACACTATTGCTTTATGTTATCATAATTCATAAAACCGTGGAATCCATGTAATCCGTGCCTTAAAGGGATAATTATTAACTTGCTTACTTAAGCGGAGTAAAATGCAACGCAGCTCCGCCACTCGCCTTCAACTCCAAGACAAGTTTGTCGCCTGCCTTTATTTTCTTATGAGTACTGCGTACTTTCGTCCGTGTATTCAGTTTGTCGTCATCTTCATACAGATGAAGCATATACTTCTTTCCCGGTTCCAGGAAATCCGTAGTCAATGTGACAGTGCGGGCTTCCGTGTTTGTCATTGCTCCAACAAACCAGTCACTACCCGAACGACGTGCCTGAACGATATACTCACCAATTTCTCCGTCAAGCGCACGGCTATCGTCCCATACACTCGGAATGGCTTTCCAAAATTCGAGTTCTTCTTCTCCTTTATAAAATTCCGGTCGGTCATACCAGAACATAAATTGCAAAGGACTGTAATACACTGCTGCCATTGCCAACTGATGCGCTTTCGTATTCTTCACTCTGCCATTAAAATAACACAGTGTATAATCCGCAGCGCCTGCCAGGAAACGTGTATACGGAAGAATCGTGTTATGTAAAGCATCCGGCATCTCTTCATTGCCACCGATACCTTCCTGTGTCATCAAGTTAGGATAAGTACGGCTGAAACCTGTCGGACGATATTCATCGTGAATATCCACCATCAGACCGTATTCTCCACATTTGCGGACTGCATCATGCAGCCAGGTACTCCAACGCTGATTACCAATCTGTACAAAACCGAACTTGATACCTTTCAATCCCCACTTCTTATATAAAGGTAATAAAGTATCCAATTGCTGCACCAATGCACGCTGATTGACGTATACCATAAGTCCGATTCCCTTCGATTCGGCATACTGGCACAAAGCAGGTATATCAAGGTCTTTATCCGGAGAAACGGTAGTAGCGTCCGAACTCATCTTCATTTCCGGCCCATACCAACCTGCATCCATATGCACATACTGAATACCGCGCTCTGCCGCAAAGTCAATAGCCGCTTTCACTCTTTCTTGCTTCAAGTCGCCCGAACGGAATACTTTTCCCGGTTTAATCCAGGAAGTATCAGCCAGTTTGCAAGCCGGGTTCAGATTCAAGACAATATCATTGTTGTTAATCAAATCGACCGGACGTTCGCCAGCCATGATAACACGCCACGGAGTGCTATAAGGAGAAATTATATCGACACTGCTATACAGGCTTGTCTCCAAAGTGGAAGGTTTGTCTGCCGACAAACGGAATTTGCCACGGACATAATCCACCATTTCCGCTTCCAACAAGGCAACTGATAATCCGTCGGGCAGTTTTAATGTCAAAGGACGTTCACTTTCTTCTTTTCCCCAACCTTCTAACGGACGAAGTGCATAAGGCCCTTGTGCCCAACGTTCATAATAAGCCATTGTTCCTTGAGGCATTGTGAAACTGGTTTGCTCGCCTATGATATGCAGGAAAAGCCCGTTTGTTGTTTCCGGGAAATGATAACGGAAAGCGACTCCTTCATTGTAGGCACGCACTATGATATTCATAAAGTAATTCTTACGCTTATCATAGCCACCTTCCTGTGCTCCGTCTCCTTCACCTTTCTTGAATTTCAGGGTCATCTCATTATAACAGTCACGAATCTCGGCACGTTCTCCATATACAGGTTTCCATGTTTCATCCGCTTTCCGTCGCTCTGTTCCCGTCAACTTCAGATTCTCACACCAGAAATGACAAGTGTCATTCGGAACACCCAGTGCCGACTCGAACAACTGATTTTCAATCAGGACACCCAATTTACTTTCTTCAATTACCGGACGGTTCTTGTAAGTCAAGGTATAGTACATTTGTGCATTATCCTCTCCCACCGCACGCTGATAGAAGGTAAAACGATATGCTCCGTCAGGAGATGTCAGTTCCTGGCGGGTTTCTGTCATTACATCCTGCGCTTTCAACAATGCCGGTACCACCAGCAATAAAAGCAAAATTCTTTTCTTCATTCTATTTACGTTCATGTTTATTCTTCTTTCCTATTAGATACGAACGAGAAGGAAATTATACTCAACACCAAATATACGATAAAAAATAAAATATAATTTTTAGTTCCGCTGTTTAATAGTATCTTTACTATCTTCGAAAATGAGAATCCGGGGTTACCCATGCGTGTAGACCACGGACGTATGCTGGCTCTGGCACAGGTGGAAGGAATGATGGCTGTAATAGATGATGAGAACGCACGTCAGATGAAGTTTTAGCCAGTAATAGCAGGTACAACGCAACCGATAAGCACTAGCATATCTTATGAAAAGCCATAAGTCCTATAACAACAACCATATAGATCACTTATGTTTATCTCCTTTGTTCTTTAATAGCTAACTATTGCCAGCCTGTCCGTTAACCCGTGTTAGCTGATAAGCTTACCAAGGTTAACAGACAAGCTAACAAAGGTAAGCCTACATATTTCCTTATTGCTTTATGCATTAATCCCGTATGCTTTTAGTAACAAATGTATAGGAATAACACAATGGATGACAGTGAAGGAGTGAGGGTAAAAACGTCATAAACCTTTTTTCGTATCACTTTATATGCATCTTATCCACAAACTCTCTCTTGTTTATATTCAGCTCATCCGGTGAAGTCACCCGCTTGCCATTCAATACGATATTTTCAAACAAGATATCCTCCACTTTTCTATCTTTATCGTAGCCTTCAAACAAAGAAGGATTAACAAACTTTCCCGTGCAGGAAATATTACGAAAGACGATGTTCCTGACACCTCTGCCGGGCCCCGTGTTATATTTTCGGTTATACATCACCCGAAGATGAAATAGCTGCCCTTCCTGAATATGTTCCACACGAATATCCTCAAAAGTTATATTCTGCGCAAGATTATGGTCGCCCACATTGATAGCCATACAACCTTGATAATCACGGTCATCTTCATCATGTTCCAAAATATCTATGTTCTTAAATAGCATATTTTCCAAAACTTCATCTCCCGTTTCGGTGTTCCCGTGCGTACCTATATTGATAGGATGCGCAATATCCGCCCATAGAGTAGAATTCAGAACACGAACATTACGACAATCTCCATAAAAATTCCAACGATGCGTATAAAGAGCTATACAATCATCCGAATTACGGAGAAATACATCATCAATCGTCACATCCGAGCAAGACATAAAATCCAGTCCGTCACTCCACCCCTGATAGCTAAATGATTTCAAGTTCTTTATGGTGATTCCGGTAGACTGTCCGCCGGAGACTGTATAATGTCGTGAATTAATGACCGTAATTCCCTCAATCAGTACATTTTTGGAATAAGCGATTGATATTCCCTGTTGAGGTTCAAGCAACATCCCATGCCCCAGAATTTTCACATTCTCTACACTGTCGCAATTCAAACGCCCTTTCAGCACTGCGCCACCTTCGAGATAAACCGTTGTATTGGAAGGGATACGGAAACACTTACCGGCCGTATCGGTAGGCTCATGTATTCCTGATTCGAAGTACATCACATTCGGATCGTTCTTATCCGGTACATTCTCAATGATAGGATTGGCAAACACGTGCAGGTTACTCAAACGGTCACCATTAAACTCGACTGACAGTTTCTGCGGTTTGTCTATCGTAAATAAAAGAAAGTTCCCGTCTATCTCCGGTTGAATGCCTTTAGCCAAAGGACGCACTACTGCCGAACGGATCTCGCCATTGTTCTTTTGCACAAGAACTTCCACCTTTCCGGAGAAATCGAATTGAACCATTGTGGCATCGGACTTCGTATCCATATCCACCTTTACATTATATTCATACAGGTCTACCCACTCCTTTTTTCCCACCTGTCGCACTTTTACAGTATAATCATCGTTGTGACGGGCATAGTAGATGCCTGTCGGAACAGGATAAGTAATGATTTTCGCTTGTACGCCCAAACCTGTCAAAGCAAGCAAAAATGTGATTGTTATTCTTCCCAATTTATTCATTTCCAATTTTTATTAGATACTAATGTGGATTCCGATACCGTTCCGTTTTTTATCTTTTTTCCTTCAATAACAACCGTACAGGGAGCGGAAGAAAGAATATACCATTTCCCCTGTTTCTTTTCAAGCAATACATTAGCAACAGTATCGGCCTGAATCCTTATTCCTGGTGCAACCAACAAGGTGCCGTTTCCCAGGAATAAAGTCCGGTTTCCATCATATTCATTGCTGATAACCGCATAATCCGCTTTTACTTTCATCCCCTGATAAGTAGCGGTCTGCGCTGCATCAGAAAGAGAGAATATGTGGTCGATGCGTCCGTTCTTACTTTTTACACAAATTCCTGCAAAGTCATTCAAAGCAGTTTCCTCCACATCGAAGTAAGAAACCGACTCAATGGCCGACGGCTCTTTCTTCGTACTCGGCTCATAGACAGACACAAAAGGACGATTCCAAGCCTCTCCATGCTGACGAGCCACAAAAGTCAATGTCGGTTGTTCCTTTATATTATATGGCATACCGGGTGTACGGCTTAGCCCTTCGGTCATAGGAGCAAGTGCAGTAAAGACCTCGCGTTCCGGTTCTCCCTTCATCCAGAGATTCATGTATATATCATCACCGCCTTTATCTTTCATATCAATTGTAAAGGTAGCTTTCACATCTTTATTGGTTGCAGCCATTTTCTTATCATACAAATAAGAGTAAGCATAAAGATGCGCTCCCGCAAAAGCCAGTTCTTCCGTTGGTTGCAAATTCAAATCCGTGCCGTCGGCTGCGGTTAATGTCATTGACTGTCCGAGGTTATGATAGAAGTAATCATGCATTTTATCCCCTCCCCGTTCTTTCCGGCTGCGGAAGACATCGACATAATATCCTGTATCAGGACCTGTTGTTACAATACTCATCATACGAGTCTGGTCCGCCCGACTTTCCGGTTCACGGAAATAAACATTGCTATACGTAACAGAAGTAAACTCCTTGCCCGGTTCCGCTGAAGCCGGAAAACAGGAACGCAAATCAAAGGAATGATTGCTTTTCATCACCGGATAGCTTGATATCCCGTCTACACAAACCGTATTATGGCTGGGGAATTGAGAATAATATTCGGCATAATCCAGTCCGCTATACAAAAAAAGACCGATACCGGCATCGGGACCGAGCACATACCCTTTTCCGTAAAGCTCCATTGAGATGCCATTAGCATGCATGTGGTTTCCTTCACTTGCATTCAGAGAAATCATCAGGCTGTTACGCGGGTTCATACCATTCCGTTGCACCAGCCATGACACATTGGGAGCATAAAACAAAGGAGAGACATAATCCTCTATTTTTCCCGGTTTCACATTGGAGTCGAGTTTCAAAGGCTTGTCCTCAAAGAAAGAGTTGACAGATACACGAACGTTCTTCTTTTCCCCTTTATCCGCATCCGTTTCCGGATTCAGGCATTTCAGCAAAGCTGTGAAATAATCTTCCTGCTCCTTCTTTCCGTTTGCCTGTGCATTCTGTATCATACGGATAAAGAAATTCGTATTCAAATACCCCGGATGTGTATCACCAAAACCACAAATCATCCGATTAGGAAACAGATATTGAGGAGTAGCCGCCACAGCTTTCGACAGTACAGGCATTGCTTTTACTAAATCATAATGCAAGTTGTTGTCAAACTGATTAGCAAAATTTGCATAATCATTGATTACCACACTGCTATATCCCGGACATTCCGCCCATATTCCCGTTTCAGCATCAAAGCCATAGTCTGCAAGACGGGTTAAACTCCACTGACGGATTCCGGAACGGTTTAATACATAATCAATATAGTATTCACGTCCTTTACCGTCTGCGTATTCCTTATTATCTTCGAGCACCAATCCCACATTCATAATATATCGTGCCTGCAACAAATCCCAGTTGTTATGAGGGACACCGTTGGCTATGATATTATCCGCCCATTTCTTGAACGCCCCGGCATAGATTGTCATCTTGTCGGGATAATTGGTTTTCAGATAGTTGTATAGAAAATCATATAAAGGGACAGCGATATGCAATGCATCTTCGTGAATTACCTCAAAAGAAGTCAGTCCCACCAAAGTCTGTTGATGACCGTGATTCAGGTCAACAGGAACATTCCTGTAATAAATTCCGGTCATGTACGTATCAAAGACACCGGCAGCCAGCTTTGCAAACTTCCCGTCCCCCGTCATCCAATAGAGGAAAGCGGCGTCACGGGCTATTCCAAGGATTTCACAGTTCAGACTTTCTATATTCCGACCGGTTTTCGACGGATGCACACTCTCCAATGGTCGGTCGGGTAGTGCATTATTACAGAATGTCACGTTCCCATTCTCATCATCATCATAAGGCACTACATCTGCCAACCTAGGACGCCCGTGAGTGGCAGTTGTTCCTCGCGTACCGGTATAACGCACCGTAGGATAAGGAGCCTTCTTCCCTCCCGCATGATCGAAAGTCTCTCCTTTCACATATACTTCGGTCGCATGAGACTTCCAATACATAGCCAGACGGGATAACAACCACGTCGGCTGAACGTCCGTCAACCGGGTATATGCTTCCGTCCGCTCCTTCAGTTTATTGAATACATCTTCCGCCCACGCTTCGGTTTTAATCAGATTCCATGTTTCCCGCTTTCCCTCCGGCGTAGTCAGCACACGCGGATGTTCTTGCGGCATATTCTCCGGCAACGGGATTTCCTGTCCCGACGCAACATTCAGAAAGCATAAAAAATAGAGTCCCAGTAAAAATTGTCTCATACTTTAAATATCTTTTTTAGGTTTACTACCTATTAAATACGAAGATAGAGATTTATTTACCTAACCACATCGGAAAAGTCCACTTTTTATTTGCCTCAATCCACGCTTTTATTCCAAACAAAGACTTATATTTGCAAAAAACCGACTAACAATTCTAATACTTATGAAAATTCTATCTATCCATGATTTGGCTACAATCAGGAAGAAAGCGGAACACAACTTATTATTGCGCGAAGAAAGCAATGAGAAAGTTTCCGAAAAATGCTACGGACTATCCTCCGGTGCACAGCATCTTCAGATACTTATCTGCGGAGGTACAGGTTGTAAAGCATCTTCCAGTCAAAGTATTACGGACAATCTTCTGAAAGCTATCGAAAAGAACGGAATAACCGGTAAAGTGGAAGTCATCACCGTAGGTTGTTTCGGCTTTTGCGAGAAAGGTCCTATCGTGAAAATCATTCCCGACAATACTTTTTACACCCAAGTCACTCCCGAAGATGCGGAAGAAATCATCAACGAGCATATCATCGGAGGACGGAGAATCAAAAGACTGCTCTATGTAGACCCTAAAACGGAACATACCGTCAGCGACTCCAAACACATGGACTTCTACCGGAAGCAACTCCGTATCGCCTTGCGCAACTGCGGTTTTATCGATCCCGAAAATATCGAAGAATACATCGCCCGCAAAGGTTATTTCGCATTAGCCGATTGTCTTCTCAACAAACAACCACTAGATGTAATCGACATCATCAAACGTTCCGGACTCCGCGGACGAGGCGGAGGAGGTTTCCCGACAGGACTGAAATGGGAGTTTGCCCACAAACAGAAATCGGACATTAAATACGTTGTCTGTAATGCCGATGAAGGAGACCCCGGCGCATTCATGGACCGTTCTATTATGGAAGGAGACCCGCACTCTATCGTAGAAGCGATGTGCGTCTGCGGTTACTCTATCAGTTCTTCCAAAGGCTTAGTTTACATCCGCGCCGAATACCCGTTGGCTATCAACCGGCTGAGAATAGCTATCAACCAGGCACGCCAGTACGGTTTGTTGGGAGATCATATTTTAGGAACAGAATTCAGCTTCGATATAGAAATACGTTATGGGGCAGGCGCATTTGTCTGCGGTGAAGAAACCGCCCTGATTCACTCTATGGAAGGGAAACGAGGCGAACCGACTTTAAAACCGCCCTTCCCCGCCGAATCCGGTTATCTGGGTAAACCCACCAACGTAAATAATGTAGAAACGCTTGCCAACATTCCCATTATTCTGACCAAAGGTGCCGAGTGGTTTGCCACAATCGGAACAGAACGTTCCAAAGGAACCAAAGTGTTCGCCCTCGCAGGAAAGATTAACAATGTCGGCCTGATCGAAGTACCTATGGGAACTACACTCCGAGAAGTAATCTATGAAATCGGCGGAGGTATCAAAGGGGGAAAGAAATTCAAAGCTGTACAGACGGGAGGTCCATCGGGTGGCTGCCTGACGGAAAAACATCTGGATACCCCGATTGATTTCGATAACCTGCTGGCCGCCGGTTCCATGATGGGTTCCGGAGGAATGATTGTCATGGACGAAGACGATTGCATGGTGTCCGTCTCCCGCTTCTATCTGGACTTCACTGTAGAAGAATCCTGCGGTAAATGTACTCCCTGCCGTATCGGCAACAAACGATTACTGGAACTGCTAAACAAGATAACAGAAGGACGAGGTACGGAAAAAGACCTGGATACCCTTGCCACACTGGGACAGGTGATAAAAGATACTGCCCTCTGCGGGTTAGGACAAACCTCCCCCAACCCGGTTTTATCGACACTGGACAACTTCTATGATGAATATCTGGAACACGTCAGAGACAAGACCTGCCGTGCCAAACAATGCAAGTCTCTACTGACCTACACGATCAATCCGGAACATTGCATCGGCTGCCACTTATGTGCCAAGAACTGTCCGGCGGATGCAATCAGTGGTTTAGTACGCAAACCGCACGTCATCAACCCGGACAAATGTATCAAATGTGGTATGTGCATGGCACGCTGTAAATTCAAAGCTATTCTAGTTTGCTAAAATCTATTGCTATGGAAGATAAACAAATAACCCTCCAGATAGACGGACATTTTATCACCGTCCCCGAAGGAAGTACCATTCTTGAAGCCGCTACTAAAATCGGTATCAACATACCTACGCTGTGTCACATCGACCTGAAAGGAACCTGTATAAAAAATAATCCCGCTTCCTGCCGCATCTGTGTGGTCGAAGTCATAGGCCGCCGTAATCTGGCTCCCGCTTGTGCCACCCGCTGCACGGAAGGCATGGTAGTGAAAACCAGCACACTGCGTGTGATGAACGCCCGCAAAGTGGTAGCCGAGCTTATTCTCTCCGACCATCCCAACGATTGTCTCACTTGTCCCAAATGCGGCAACTGCGAGCTTCAGACACTGGCGTTACGCTTCAACATCCGTGAAATGCCTTTCAATGGCGGTGAACTTTCTCCTCGCAAACGGGAAATCACCGCTTCTATTGTCCGCAATATGGATAAATGTATTTTCTGCCGTCGTTGCGAAAGTGTCTGCAACGACGTACAGACAGTCGGTGCACTCAGCGCTATTCGCCGCGGATTTAACACGACGATAGCCCCCGCTTTCGACAGAATGATGACGGAAAGCGAATGTACCTATTGCGGACAATGTGTCGCCGTCTGCCCGGTAGGCGCATTGACCGAACGCGATTATACCAACCGCCTTCTCGACGATCTGGCCAATCCGGACAAAGTGGTGATTGTACAAACGGCTCCCGCCGTGCGTGCTGCTCTGGGAGAAGAATTCGGTTTCCCTCCCGGCACAGTGGTCACCGGGAAAATGGTCTATGCCCTGCGCGAATTGGGATTTGACTATGTGTTCGATACTGATTTCGCTGCCGACCTCACCATTATGGAAGAAGGCTCCGAAATTCTGAACCGACTGACGTGCTATCTCAACGGAGACAAATCCGTCCGGCTACCCATTCTGACTTCCTGTTGTCCGGCATGGGTAAACTTCTTCGAACATCACTTTCCGGATTTGTTGGACATCCCATCTACGGCCCGTTCCCCGCAGCAGATGTTCGGTTCTATCGCCAAATCATACTGGGCAGAGAAAATGGGAATCCCCAAAGAAAAGCTGGTAGTGGTTTCTATCATGCCCTGCCTGGCAAAGAAATATGAATGTGCCCGCGACGAGTTTAAGGTAAATGGAATCCCCGATGTGGACTACTCTATCTCCACCCGCGAGCTCGCCCGACTTATCAAACGGGCTAATATAGGTTTTCCGCTGGTGTTGGATAGCCCGTTCGACAACCCCATGGGAGAATCCACTGGTGCCGGCGTTATCTTCGGCACTACGGGCGGTGTTATGGAAGCTGCCCTCCGCTCCGTTTACGAAATATATACCGGAGAATCTCTGAAAAACGTAAATTTCGAGCAAGTACGCGGATTGAGCGGAGTACGTCGTGCTACTATCAATCTCAACGGATTTGAACTTAAAATAGGCATCGCACACGGACTAGGCAACGCCCGTCATCTACTGGAGGACATACGAAACGGGCATAATGAATATCATGTAATCGAAATTATGGCTTGCCCCGGAGGTTGCATCGGAGGCGGCGGACAGCCATTACATCACGGCAATTCGGAAGTATTGTATGCACGCGCCAACGCACTCTACCGCGAAGACGCCAACAAACCACTGCGCAAATCGCACGAGAATCCATACATCAAGACCTTGTATGAAGAGTATCTCGGCAAACCGCTGGGTGAGAAATCAGAAACATTATTGCATACCCATTATTTCAACAAATCGATTGATTAACTGTAAACGAAAAGTATTATGTCAGATATAAAACTAGCCTGTGACGTAGCTGAACAAATCAAAACGATTTGCGACAAGCACGGAAATAATCCGGGCGAACTAATCAACATTCTGCATGAAGCACAACATCTCCAAGGTTACCTGCCGGAAGAAATACAACGTATCATCGCTTCCAAACTAGAAATCCCCGTATCGAAAGTGTATGGAGTAGTGACATTCTACACTTTCTTTACCATGACTCCCAAAGGAAAGCATCCTATCTCCGTCTGCATGGGGACAGCCTGCTATGTACGCGGTTCCGAAAAGTTGCTGGAAGAATTCAAACGAGTGCTGGGTATCGAAGTCGGTGAAACAACTCCGGACGGAAAATTCTCATTGGACTGCCTGCGCTGTGTGGGTGCCTGCGGACTGGCGCCGGTAGTGATGATCGGTGAAAAAGTGTATGGACGCCTACAACCTGTGGACGTGAAGAAGATTATTGAAGACTTGGAATAACAGCCCGGAAACGATACTAAAAAACGGCTACTTTGTTTAACCAAAGTAGTCGTTTCTACAAAAAACTAAACATTTTTACAAACAATGTGCGGAGAGAACGAGATTCGAACTCGTGATACCCTTTAGGAGTATACACGCTTTCCAGGCGTGCCTCTTCAACCACTCGAGCACCTCTCCTTCTTTCGGAGCGCAAAAGTAGAGGAAGTTTTTGAAACTAACAAATATTTAGAGCGAATAATGTTCCAAAATTATTTGTTAAAGAACACTGATTTCCACAAAACGTCCATTTCAAGGACACATGTATAAACCAAAAACATCCAATTTTACATTTCTAAATGTAAAACCGGATGTTTTTGGTTACTTACAAATATTTTGCGGAGAGACAGGGATTCGAACCCCGGGTACCTCGCGGTACAACGGTTTTCAAGACCGCCGCAATCGACCACTCTGCCACCTCTCCAAAACTTCTTTTCAGAAGTGCTTTTTGTTAAAAGCGGTGCAAAGGTACGAAGATATTTTAAACATGCAAGAGTTTTCACGAAAAAAACAATCGAAGGTTTCCAAAAGATAGCAATATCCAGGTATTTTATGTTGAAAAGCATAAAATAGGGCATATTTATGCCGATTATATGAAAAATGATTGTAACTTTGTGCGCTCTAAAGAAAAGGATAACTACAACCTCTAATTTTATCATTTATGGAATTAAACAAGATCTTTAAAGACGGTCTTTGGAGCAACGAAATCAACGTCAGAGATTTCGTAAGTCATAACATCACTCCGTACTACGGAGATGCTTCTTTCCTTGAAGGACCTACCGAACGTACAAAAGCCGTATGGAACCGTTGCCTTGAAGCACTGGCAGAAGAAAGAAAAAACAACGGTGTCCGCTCGCTTGATAACGCTACTGTATCTACCATTTCATCACACAAGGCCGGATATATCGACAAAGAAAACGAACTAATCGTCGGTCTGCAAACAGACGAGCTTCTGAAACGTGCTATCAAGCCTTTCGGAGGTATCAACGTAGTAAGCAAGGCTTGCCACGAAAACGGCGTGGAAGTGGACGACCGTGTGAAAGATATCTTCACCCACTACCGCAAGACACACAACGATGGAGTGTTCGACGTATATACCGAAGAAATCCGTTCGTTCCGTTCTCTGGGATTCCTCACCGGACTGCCCGACAACTACGCTCGCGGACGTATCATCGGTGACTACCGCCGTATGGCTCTCTACGGTATCGACCGACTGATTGAAGCTAAAAAAGAAGATCTGCGTAACCTCACCGGTCCGATGACTGACGCCCGTATCCGCTTGCGCGAAGAGGTGGCAGAACAAATCAAAGCCTTGAAAGAGATGAAAGTAATGGGTGAATACTATGGACTCGATTTGAGCCGTCCCGCATATACCGCCCAAGAAGCTGTTCAATGGGTATACATGGCTTATCTTGCTGCCGTAAAAGAGCAAGACGGTGCTGCAATGTCACTGGGTAACGTTTCTTCTTTTCTTGACATCTACATGGAATATGAATTGAGCAAGGGAACGATCACCGAATCTTTCGCACAGGAACTAATTGACCAGTTTGTTATCAAACTACGCATGGTACGCCATCTGCGTATGCAATCATACAACGATATCTTTGCCGGTGATCCTACTTGGGTAACCGAATCTCTGGGCGGACGCTTCAACGACGGACGTACCAAAGTGACAAAGACTTCTTTTCGTTTCCTGCAAACCTTGTACAACCTCGGCCCTTCACCAGAACCAAACTTGACCGTACTGTGGAGTCCCGAACTGCCGGAAGGATTCAAAGAGTTCTGTGCTAAAGTATCCATCGACACTTCTTCTATTCAGTACGAAAATGATGATCTGATGCGTGAAGTACGTCAATCTGACGACTACGGAATCGCCTGCTGTGTATCTTACCAAGAGATAGGCAAGCAAATCCAGTTCTTCGGTGCACGCTGTAATCTGGCAAAAGCTCTGTTGCTTGCTATCAACGGTGGACGTTGCGAAAACACAGGTACAGTCATGGTGAAGAATATTCCCGTACTGACCAGCGACACACTGAAATTTGAAGAAGTAATGGACAACTACAAGAAGGTTCTGATCGAAATTGCCCGTGTTTATAACGAAGCGATGAACATCATCCACTATATGCACGATAAGTATTACTACGAAAAGGCTCAAATGGCACTCGTAGATACTAACCCGCGCATTAACCTTGCCTACGGCGTAGCCGGACTTTCTATTGCGCTCGATTCATTGTCAGCTATCAAATACGCAAAGGTTACCGCCCGCCGCAACGATATAGGTCTGACAGAAGGTTTCGACATTGAAGGCGAATTCCCTTGTTTCGGAAACGATAACGACAAGGTAGACCACCTTGGCGTTGACCTCGTATATTTCTTCAGCGAAGAATTGAAGAAACTCCCGGTTTACAAGAATGCCCGTCCTACCCTCTCCCTGCTGACCATCACTTCCAACGTGATGTACGGAAAGAAGACAGGTGCTACTCCGGACGGACGTGCCAAAGGCGTTGCCTTCGCTCCGGGTGCTAACCCGATGCACGGACGAGATAAGAACGGTGCTATCGCTTCTTTGAGTTCCGTAGCAAAACTTCGTTACCGCGACTCACAAGACGGTATCAGTAACACCTTCTCTATCGTTCCGAAATCATTGGGAGCTACCGAAGAAGACCGCGTTGAAAATCTCGTTACAATGATGGACGGTTACTTCACCAAAGGCGCTCACCACCTGAACGTAAATGTTCTGAACCGCGAGATGCTTTATGATGCGATGGAACATCCCGAGAAATATCCGCAGCTTACAATCCGTGTTTCCGGCTATGCTGTAAACTTCGTGAAGTTGAGTCGTGAACACCAACTGGAAGTAATCAGCCGTAGCTTCCACGAACGTATGTAATCTTATCTACTCTTATATGACAATAAACGTACATTCATACGAAAGTATGGGAACATTCGACGGGCCGGGTTTACGGCTCGTCGTTTTTCTTCAAGGTTGCAATTTCCGCTGCCTGTATTGCGCCAATCCCGACACGATAGCCGGAAAAGGAGGTACACCTACTCCACCGGAAGAAATCATCCGCATGGCAATGAGTCAACGTCCCTTTTTCGGAAAACGCGGCGGTATCACTTTCTCCGGTGGAGAACCTACGTTCCAAGCAAAAGCGCTTGTTCCGTTGGTTCGCGAACTGAAAGAGAAAGGGATTCATGTATGTATAGACAGCAACGGCGGTCTTTGGAATGAAGACGTAGAGAAACTTTTCCAACTAACAGACCTCGTATTGCTGGATATTAAGGAATTCAATCCTGCCCGCCACCAAATGCTGACCGGAAGAAGCAACGAGCAGACAATCCGCACGGCAACCTGGTTGGAAGAGAACGGAAAACCTTTCTGGCTCCGCTATGTGCTAGTACCCGGATACAGCGATTTTGAAGAAGACATCCGACAATTGGGAGAAGCTCTCGGAAAGTATAAGATGATTCAACGGGTGGAGATCCTTCCTTATCATACTCTGGGCGTACACAAGTACGAAGCAATGGAACAGGAATACAAGCTGAAAGACGTAAAAGAAAATACCCCCGAACAACTTGAAAAAGCTACGGAGGTATTCAAAAAGTATTTCACTACGGTAGTAGTCAATTAATACGCTTTTTCATCCATTCAATAGATTTACGGTTGGTTTCCTCAAAACGCCAATGAGCGGAAACAGGAGTTACCACAATCGTTTTCGGGGCTGTAATTACATTCAACGCGGCCGTCACCGTGGTAGGCGGACAAGTGTTGTCATTATAGCCATACGAATAAAATCCCAGTACTTTAATCTTTTGAGCCAAATTAGCCACATCATAATAAGCCAGTGTCCGACAGGCAATGTCAATAGATACTGGCATTTTTTTCGTCCGGAAGCAGACAAAAGTCTCGGCCACCCTCTGGCACGTCCATGAAGAAATCCCGTCATATCACATAATGCGGGATAGAATGAATGCAGAAAGAAATGTAATACGTTCGTCAAAAGCAACAGTCACAAAACTCAGCGTCCCATCTTAACTTCCGCCCGAACTACGCTTATCTTTCGACTGGTCGGACCCACCCGAATAATAAAGACGACTTAGCGAGAGTAACCCAAGCAATATCCACCAATGTCGACAAGTTTATAGAAAAGATTCTCATTAATATGTAAATCGGATACCTGCCTGTATATTGAAATTAAACGGATTTTCCTTGCGGATAGTCTGTACGCTCGAACCATCATCAAAGAAATAAGCAACACCGGGTTCCATGTAGATACCTATACGTTTCGTCGCATTTAACTGTACGCCGACTGCACCAGATACGGAGAATTGTAAAGGTTTAACAGTTTCCTTCTCGGAGCCTAGTTTTCCATACACACATTTTTCTATCATACCGCCCCCGGAAACGTAGAGAGTGACCAGTTTTTTATCCAAAAAGTTCCAGTTGGCACGCAACGGAATGCCGACATAATGTAGTTTCTGCTCCACTTCCTGATTGCCATCCGCCAGTTTTACATCCGAAGAAAGCAGTGTATAGGTCAATCCACTTTCAACAGAAAACCCTTTACCCAAGCTTTTACGAACAGACACTCCCACAGAAATAGGCTGATGATGCTTAATGTCAATCACCTGCTTTGCCTGGCGCAGATAAGGTATACCGTCTTCAAACACCAATGTCTTATCTTCCGGTATATTCATCAAGCCGTTAGAAACAGCAGCCATACTTACTCGAGACAGATATTGGGTACCTCCCCCTACCTCCGTCGAAGCACCTCCGGAATTTCCGACGGCAAACCCCATTGACCAAGTTCCCTTTTGAGAAGATTTCTTTTCTGTCGGGATATGATATTTATCTCTGCTCGAAGGACGGCGGGGTCTGTTGTTTCTAGGTTCTTCCGTTTCCAACGCTTGCTTTTTTTGACCAGCATTCGCGTCTTTCACTAGCTTTGTCTCCTCTTTTTCTCCATTATCAATCTTATCATCTGTTGCCGGAAACTCATCTTCATTCTGAATAACAGGTTGATCAGTATACGTATTTTGTTCGGAAATATTGTGTTCTGTTTTCGCCAGTCTATCTGTCTTTAGCATAGGACGCGACACAGGAGCTGCCGTTGCACCTTGCGCATCCGGCTGTTGCACCGCAGGCAATGCGTCCGGTACGGAAGCCAATGCAGGGGTTTGCGTATGACGTATTTCGTCAGCGGCAGGCGTACCCAGAAAATACAGGCTTACAGAAGAAACCAAAGCCAGTAATATAACAGCCGCAGCCGCCATCATCCATTTCCGATAAGGATATATCTTCCTCTCCACAGGAGGCATAAGCTCTTTCTCCAGTTGTTCCCAACCGGAAGCCGGTATCGGCTCCGAATAATCTTCGAGCTTCTCCTTCAACTTATTCATCCATAATTCTTTCTCTTCCATATCTATCCATTATTCATTATCCATTCTTTTACTCTTTTTGCTAACACGCTTTTCGCACGAAACAGTTGCGAAGCCGACGATTTTTCATTAATGCCTAATACCTGAGCGATTTCTTTGTGTGATTTATCTTCAAACGTATAAAGGTTAAACACTGTACGATATCCTGCGGGAAGTTCTTCGATAAACTGCATCAATACTCTTTGTGGTATCGCTTCTACATCCGAAACATCCGGTTCTTCGTACTTCTCGGGCAATTCTTCCAAAGGCGCCGACTGATTCATTACATCATTTTTCCGAAGATATTGCAAAGCCGTATTGACTATTACCCGCTCCATCCAGGCTCGTAAGGAGCCTTCACCTCGCCAGGTGAACTTGTCGAAAGAATCGAATATCTTTATAAAGCCGTCGTGAAGCAGATCCTGGGCCGTATCACGGTCGCCGGTATAACGAAGACAGATGCCAAGCATGCGCCCCGCATACTGCTCATACAGTTCCTTGCGGGCCTGATTGTTTCCCAGCCTGCATTGTTCCGACAACTCTAATTCTTCCATTCTCTTATACACGTGTTTATCTTATAAATGCAGCAAAGATAGAAATACTGCATAGAGAGAACAACTCTTCTAGTACTTTTGTTTCTTTAACAGATTCGAATGCAATATTTTCTGCCTCCCCGCATTTTCAAAATAAAAAGCAATTATATTATTAAAATCCATAACCTATTATGTATATGAAGAAATTAAAATTCATTACCTTAACTTTAGCTATCATAATCACCTTACCGATGCTGCAATCGTGCCTGGACGACAATGATCATCAATCGCGTTCATTGGTTATCAGCACTATCAACCAAATCAGTGAGGATAGCAAAGAATTTTATTTCACTTTGGATAATGGAAAGACGATGTTCCCGAGTAATTCGCAGGCATGGGGAGGCGAGAAATTTGAAAACGGACAACGTGCCTTTGTTATATTCAACGAGCTGGAACAACCCGTAAACGGATATGACTACAATATCCAAGTGAGAGATATTACGAAAGTGTTAACAAAAGAGATCGTCACCATGGACGATGAAGAAAATACAGAAGAAAAGATCGGGGATGATAAAATAAACGCTACTTATATGTGGATTAGTAAAGATAAGAAGTATCTGACTATCGAATTCCAGTACTATGGTACCCATAGTGAAGACAAGAAGCATTTCCTGAATCTGGTTATCAACAATAAGGAAGCTGATTCCGCTGCCGAAAACGAAGATAATACCGATGACGAATATATCAATCTGGAATTCCGTCACAACAGTGAAAGAGATTCTCCCGACCATTTAGGCGAGGGATATGTATCTTTCAAACTGGATAAGATAGAAGAACAGATAGAGGGAAAGAAGGGACTGAATATCCGTGTCAGAACTTTATATGACGGAATAAAGAATTATAAAGTACAATTTCCCTGATTTATTAATTCTGCGTGAAAAACACTCTTTTTTAATATAATATATTAATTACGCAAAAAGAGGGCGGTAGTTGTGAAACTGTCGCCCTCTTACTTTTATTATATAAACAAGTTATTTCTTATCTCCAAAATAATTCCACACCACCGCACTCAAAGCAGCTCCCACAAAAGGTGCAATGATAAACAACCACAACTGTGACAACGCTTCGCCGCCCTGGAACAATGCCGGAGCAATGCTACGTGCCGGATTTACAGAGGTTCCTGTGATAGGAATACATACGATATGTACCAATACGAGAGACAAACCAATAGCCAGTCCGGCTAAATTGCCCGCCCCCTTCTTAGGATCGGTAGAACCCAGTACCACCAATACAAAAATAAAAGTAAACACAGCTTCTGCTATGAATGCCTGCAACATCTCTCCTTCGCCAAAGCCGTTCGAACCCGTAGCCGTAGGTCCATCATGCGCACCGGTAGACACCAAAGCAAAAAGAACAGCCGAACCGATAATGGCTCCAATCACCTGGAAAATCATATACATTCCTGCATCTTTTCCGTTCATACGCCCGGTAAGGAACACTCCCAATGTGATGGCAGGATTAATGTGACATCCCGAAATTCCTCCGATAGCATACGCCATCGCTACCACTGAAAGACCGAATGCCAAAGCTACGCCGACCGTTCCCACGCCAGCACCTACTGTACCTGTTACACTACCGGCAAAAACAGCACTTCCGCATCCCATAAGAACGAGTACCATCGTTCCAATCATTTCTGCAATGTACTTTTTCATAACTATTATATAAATGGTTGATTTGCCAAATATAAAGAATTATCCCAAAGAAACAAAACGCATCTACCTAATTATTTGTATCTTTGCAGCATTTTTGAATAAAAGACTAGCAAATAAAATGAAGAAAGGACTTTTTTACGCCATATTGGCTTCTATCCTATGGGCTATTGTAAACCCGTTTATCAAACAAGGATTGAGCTATGACTTCACCCCTATGAACTTCGCCGGTATCCGCTTTACCACTGTTGGGATTATTCTTTTCGCTTATACCTGGCACAAGGGTATGTGGCGGGAAATCCGTCAACACAGTAAACTGTTCCTGAATCTGATTCTTATCAATATGTTTATGGGATATACTGCTTTTTACTTCGGTGTAGACTTTGTAAGCGGAGCTATATCGTCCATTATTATGGGAATGACACCTTTGATTAATGTCCTGTTAGCGCACTTGCTCGCAAGTAATGACAAACTGAACACTCATAAGATTATCAGTCTTATTGTCAGCCTCATCGGCCTGTTCCTGATTATCGGAATGGGAAGCAACGGTGCACCACTCGACTGGAAAGGAATTACGGGAATCGTACTTTTACTGTTAAGTATTATCTTTCAAGGGTATTCTGCTATCTCCGTTTCAGAAGACAAAGGAAAGGTGAATCCTATTTTCCTGAATGCGGTGCAGATGTTCTTCGGAGGTCTGCTTATATATATGGTGGGCTTGGGCACGGAAGGTTATCATTCTTTTATCGGAAAACCCGGCGGATTTTATGCCAGCCTTGCGATACTGGTATTCATATCTGTATTCGCCTTCAGCTTCTGGTTTATCGCCTTACAAAGCAAAGGCGCCAAAGTCAGCGACATCAATATGTGCCGGTTGATCAATCCGATTCTGGGTGCAGTCCTTAGCTGGATCATGCTCCCTGACGAATATCCGACTTTTAGTACCGTTGCAGGAATGGTCGTGATCGTCAGCTCCTTGATTATCTATTTCAAAGGGACCGAAATAAGTGAATGGTTCAAGAAAACAAAAGCCGGAGCATAGAACAAACTCCGGCAAACATAATAGTCCGACAAATATCAGTATCAGCTCACAACAAACATTGAATAGATTGTAATGACAACATTTCTTTAGGAACTGCCGCCTTTATTTCTTCTTTCAAAACAGATAAAAGGCTGTGGCGAATAAAATCTTTATTTGTAGCCAGCACCACTTGCCTCGTAGGCCGAGGAATGGCAAACGGACGGACGAGTTGCCGTTGTTCCTCTGTCAACTGTGTCACTGCCAGTTCGGGAATAAAGGTAATCCCCTTCCCGCTTTCCACCATTCGCATAAACGTTTCCATACTTCCCAGCCGATAAGCCATTTGGCTGACTTTCACCGCTTCCATTTGGCAAAAACGAACAAGCTGGTCACGGAAGCAATGCCCTTCATCCAAAAGCCAGAGACGTTCGCCCGTTATATCGGAAGTACGGATTACTTCATGCTTGAACGACGGTTCTTTGCGGGATACATAAGCATAGAATTGCTCATAAAAAAGAGTTTCTTCGGTCAGAAATGAGTCTTCCAATTTGCTGGCTATAATTCCCGCATCCAGATCTCCGGCGTGTAATGCCTGCTGAATATCCTGCGTTTTCATCTCTGTGACGCGAATATCCAGTTCGGGATATTTCTCCATTAATTGAGGAAAGAAACGCGGAAGTAGGTATGGAGCGATAGTAGGTAATACCCCCAAACGAAAGACACCTGACAACGACTGCTTATCTTCACTGATAATATCTTTCACTTGGGCTGCCTGCGCCAGAATCACACGAGCCTGGTCTATTACTTTCTGTCCGATAGCTGTCGGGCAAACAGGTTGCACTGTCCGGTCGAATAGCTTTACGCCCAGTTCATCTTCCAGCTTCTGAATCATTGCACTCAAAGTCGGTTGTGTCACACGGCAATATTCGGCTGCCCGTGCAAAATGTCTGAACTGATCAACAGCCAATATATACTCCAATTGTTGTATTGTCATCTATCAAATCATATTAAGTCATAGATTTCTTCTATGCAAAGATAGAAATTTTCAGTTTGACAACAAGCATTTTCCGCCTTATCTTTGCAATACAGAAAAAAGGAAACAAGTATAAATCATTAAAAATAAAAAGAATATGAAAACTTTAGAACTTATCAAATTGAATGAATCAGGAGCAAACAACGTAGTAGCATCTTTGCAACAACTCTTAGCTGACTTCCAAGTGTATTACACTAATCTCCGTGGTTTCCACTGGAATATCAAAGGACACGACTTCTTTGTTCTCCACAGCCAATTCGAAAAAATGTATGATGACACTGCTGAAAAAGTAGATGAAATTGCAGAACGTATCCTCATGCTGGGTGGCACTCCTGCCAATGAGTTCAGCGACTACCTGAAGGTTGCCAATATCAACGAAGTAGATAAAATAAGCAACGGCGAACAGGCACTAAACAACATCCTTCAGTCTATCAGCTATCTGATCGGTGAAGAACGAAAAATTCTTTCTATTGCATCACAATCCGGAGACGAAGTTACCGTTTCGATGATGAGCGATTATCTGAAAGAACAGGAAAAATTAGTTTGGATGTTGACGGCTTATAATAGCAAGTAACTTGATAATAAGGATTTAAGTTTTAGGTAAGAAAGAGAGAAAACCTCCATAACAAGAGGCATTCTCCCTTTCTTTATTATAAGAAATCGTCAAATAAACACACACACAGATCGCAGAAAATATGAATCTCAGCGTGAAATCTATCAACCGGTACAAACAAAAAAACTATGGAACTTTTGCGAAATGAACTGAAAGACTACTTACCGTTGTTCCTCCTGTTGTTATTACGTGCATGATTTCTCCTCACTCCAGATATATGCTTATCTTCTGAGAAACACCCGCATCTGATATGTATTATCCCTATTGTTTATACGACTTTGCCTAACAGTTAGCAAAGGCTCACTAATGTAAGCAAATAGGCTAACATCTATGAATAAATTAATTCACGGCTGTAAACAATCTTATTCACTAATGTGAGCCTTTACAAAACAAGAAGTACTTGCCTAAGAATCCCTAAGTATTTGCATATTATATACAAAGGGAAACAGGGCAATCCCACCGGAATCTGGACGAAGTACTATGAGGGTAAATATATACTCTCAGGCAGCTATCAGCAGTTACCCTCATAGCTACAAGTAGGATGAATAAAGAGATTGTGCCAATTAGTGAGGGTATGAGGGTAAAAACGTCACTAACTTTTTTCTGGCTAAGTCGGAACATTCCGCGCGATTGACCTTTCCGTTTCCCGTTTGCGGTATGCAATCCGTTGTCAGAATATACTTGGGACGATAATAGGGTGTCAATATTGTCTGTAACCTGTTTTCTATTTCTTCAGTATCCGCCCGTCCTTCTATCAATAAGGTCACAGCCTGTCCCAATCGTTGGTCGGGCACTGAAGTAATGACAAACGGTACGGAAATAAAAGGACGGAGCAGCTTCTCTACTTCTTCCGCCTGGATTTTTATTCCGCCACTATTGATAACATTATCCTTGCGCCCCAGGATAATGAAACCTTTATCGGGATAGATTCGTGCGATATCATTCGTCTGTAATACTCCGTCACAAACTAAAGGGGCGTCAATCACCAACGTGTTTTCAGGAGATAAAGACAGATTTACCGAAGAAAACGGGTAATAACGTTCGGAAGCAGCTGTTCCGTTGAGACGACGGAGGGCGATATGAGACAAGGTTTCGGTCATGCCATAAGTAGAATAGACAGCTCCCGGAAGTGACTTTATTTTTGTTTCCAAAGCCTCATCGATCGCTCCGCCACCTATGATCAGAATCTCCGTTTGCTTGAGTCGTTCTTTTTCTTCAGGAGTCCGAAGGGTATTATAAACTTGCAAGGGAACCATTGCTGCAAATCTCAAAGGCTGTTTCACATCCGACAGCGGATGACCGGAAGCGGGACGCACAATGAGATCCAGTCCCGCAACCAAAGCACGCACCACCAACATCATCGCGCCGATATACCGGAGATTCATACATAACAATGCCGATTCTCCTTGCTTTAAGTTCAGAAATTCACAAGTCAAGCGTGCACTTTGCATCATTTGGTCTTTACGTACAATCAGTTCTTTGGGCGTACCTGTGGAACCGGAAGTATGAACTGTTATGACCGGAGAATCATTAAACCACTCATTCAGGAAAAGGTATAAATCCCATAAAGCAGAAGGAGTATTTTCTGCTCCTTCTGCTATAAACCGGGCTATATCTTCAGGAGTATATTCTTTTCCTTCCAATAGCAAATGTTGTTGTTGTCGGTCGAATATCATCGGATATTATTAAATAGCATCATTACAAAACCACAGGCAATCTTTTCTTATTTCAAGAGGCATTTCTACATTATCCGTAAAAAGCAATCCTGTTCCCAAGCCCTGCGGTAACGGATTATCAAACGTAGCACACCACTGGGCGATAGCGTTCAGCCCGATATTCGACTCCAGAGCGGAAGTAATCCACCAGCCAATCTGCCGTTTCTCCGCCTCGGATATCCATTCGTTTCCTCCGCATACTCCTCCATGAAGGGAAGGTTTGAGGATAATGTATTGCGGACGAATTGCTGAAAGCAGTTTTTGTTTTCCTTCCAGTGTATTGCATCCTATGAGTTCCTCGTCCAAAGCAATCGGTAAGGGAGATTCGGAAGTGAGGCGTGCCATTTCTTCCCATTGCCCGGCACGGATAGGTTGTTCGATAGAATGTAAGTCAAGTTCGGACAGGCGTTTCAGCTTTTCCATTGCATCCACCGGAGAGAAAGCACCGTTGGCATCGACACGCAGTTCGATTTCTTTAGAGGAAAAGCGGGTACGGATATGACGAAGCAATGCCAGTTCTTCTTCAAAGTTGATAGCACCGATCTTTAGTTTGATACAGCGGAATCCGGCCTCCATTTTCTTCTCTATCTGGGAAAGCATTTTATCAAAGTCTCCCATCCAGATAAGCCCGTTTATCGGAATCCCTGCCTCACCACGCGAGAAAGCCGTATCGCATAATGCCCAACTTCCTGCAAAGAAGTGCCGGATAGCCGTTTCCAAACCAAACAGGATAGAGGGATAATCACACAAAGAGTCTACATCCAGCCTTCCCTGCCGTTCTTCCAACCGACGACAGGCTTTAGCCAGGATAACTTCATAATCGGGAAGGTCGTCACAACTCAATGCGGGCAAAGGCGCGCACTCTCCTATCCCTACCCTACCCGGAAAATCAGGAGACGTCAGATGAAGATACCAGACTTTACGTGTCGTATATATGCCTCTGGAAGTTCCTGCCGGTTGCCTGAAATGAAGCAACCGGGGAATAATTTCTACTTTACAGTCCATTATGAATGTCAGGGGAACTTAGGATATTGTTTAAAGTTCGGTTTGCGTTTTTCCAGAAACGCATTCTTTCCTTCCTGAGCTTCATCCGTCAGATAATAAAGCAATGTGGCGTCACCTGCCAGTTCCTGAATACCAGACTGGCCATCCAGTTCGGCATTCAGTCCCGCTTTAATCATGCGCAGAGCCAACGGGCTGAGCAACATCATTTCTTCCGCCCACTGCACATATTCATCTTCCAGTTGTTCCAACGGGACTACTTTATTGACCAGTCCCATATCCAGAGCCTCCTGTGCAGTATACTTCCGGCAAAGGAACCAGATCTCACGCGCTTTTTTCTGTCCTACCACCCGCGCCAGGTAAGAGGCTCCGAATCCTGCGTCAAAGCTGCCTACACGGGGACCGGTCTGTCCGAAGATGGCATTTTCCGAAGCAATGGACAAGTCGCAAACCACGTGAAGCACATGGCCACCACCGATAGCAAATCCGTTTACGGCGGCAATCACCGGTTTCGGGATACTGCGAATTTGTTTCTGTACGTCCAATACGCTCAGACGGGGAATACCGTCTTTACCAATGTACCCGCCACGTCCTTTCACATTCTGGTCGCCTCCCGAACAAAATGCTTTATCTCCGGCTCCGGTAATTACAATCACATCAATGTCCGCTTCTTCCCGACAGATACGCAGTGCGTCGCTCATTTCAGCAGTTGTGGTCGGAGTGAAAGCGTTCCGATAACGTTCACGGTTGATAGTGATACGTGCAATCCCATTATAGTAATCAAAAAGAATATCCTCGTATTCTCTAATGGTAGTCCATTTTCTTGGTGTAGACATAATCTATTTTTGTTTTAGTTGATGATAATAATTTTTCAGCATGCGGGCATCTTTGTTTTTGTTGGTAAACACTTCCAGCAGCAGAGGACGTTCCTTTTCTTCCGGTTGGGTGAAGATTTGCATGGTTTCTGCCAGTTCCACCTCATTCTCTGCTTGCAGATAAAGAAATCCGCATTCTTCCGCCCAGCCTTTGGCAGAGGTTTTATGAACAGCAGCAATGAATTTATGGGATGTCCCCGACATATCCAATCCCCGCAACGTATGGAAGATTTCCCCTCCTCCGTTATTCAGCAAAAGGATGCGCAGATTGGGACGGACATTCACATTCCACAAAGCATTCATGTCATAGAAGAAGCTCAAATCCCCGATAGCTATAAAATTCAGCTTGTCGGAAGCAGCCGCATAACCGACAGCAGTAGAAAGCGATCCTTCGATACCACTCGTCCCCCGGTTACAACAGATTTCGACAGTGGAAGGAACGGAATACAACTGTGCATAGCGGATCACGGAACTGTTCGCCAGATGAAGCGCACATAATTCCGGCAGGCCTTTTATCAATGCACCAACAGCCGCCATTTCCGAATACGCAAAATCGGGTTCGGGGATAATCTTACAATAGTTTTCCCACACACGGGGATATTCCGGTGTACGGTTGTCCATCAAGCTTGCTATTTTCTCCAAAAACTCAAACGGGTCCATTTCAATGACTGTTGTCAATGCTCCGTAGAGGTCGACTATCTCACCGTCAGGAGAGATGTGCCAATGTTCTTTGGGCGGATGTTGACGAAGGAACTTCTTCAGTCGTTTGGAAACAACGTGCCCGCCATAGGTAATCAGTAGTTCGGGAGTCATCTGGTCTATCTTCTCCTCAGGCATTGCGTAAATCGCCGCATCGAAGTTTTTCACCGGAATGCCGGGTACGGTTTGATTACCGATATGTTCCGTCAACCAGGCAAAGTGTTTATATAATAATTTGGTATGTTTCTTCTCGAACAGATAGATAAGATTCATCTGACCGACAATAATCATTCGTTTCTGATATTTATTCATCCGGTCAATGAGGTCATTATAATCGCGGTCATACACGTTCAACCCCTGATAACGGGTGATTACACGCACTTCCGGCAATGTGTCCGACGTAAACTGAAACAGAGGTTCGGAAATAGGAACGTTGATATGTACCGGTCCTTTCCCATGATGTTTCGTTTCCAACAGGGCTTCGTTCACCAGACGATTGCAATACCATTCATCTTCTTCCGTATGAATCTCCGGGAGGTTGACCGACTTCTTGACCAGATTCTGAAAAACACCGGGTTGCGGCAAGGTCTGTCCATCCATTTGTCCGATCCAGGCAGCAGGACGGTCGGCAGAAATAACCACCAGAGGAACATTCTGATAAAATGCTTCCGCCACAGCCGGATGAAGATTGAGCAACGCCGTGCCGGAAGTACAACAGACGGCAGCAGGTTTGCCGCCATTCAAAGCCAGCCCAATGGCAAAATAGCCCGCACTCCGTTCATCCGTCACCGGATAACAGGTAAAGTTCGGATGATTGGACAAGGTATGCACGAGAGGGATATTACGACTACCCGGACATAACACGACTTTCGTTATTCCATGTGCTTCGAGAAGCGCAACCAGTTGGAGTATGTTTTTCTTGTCTGTATACATAGTGCAGTGATAAGTTGTAAAGTTATATATTATGAGGTGATAGGCTGTGGGTCGTGCAGAGAAGCAGGTACAATAATCCGTCTCATGGTTTGCAACTTCTTTTCCGTTTCCAGCCACTCATCGTTCAGCTCCGAGGAGGCCAACAGTCCGCCACCGGCATAGAGAGTGAGTTGTTCTTCTTCGATGTGCATACAACGAAGATTGACGTATAAGTCCGTACGCCCATCCGGGTCGAGCCAGCCGATAAAACCGGAATAATAACGGCGGTCGTAGCCCTCATTTTCCAGAATAAACCGATAGGCTGTATCCTTCGGCAGTCCGCATACGGCGGGCGTAGGATGCAACACTTTCAGGAGGTCACCCAAACCTTTATTGTCTTGCAGAGAGAATCGGAAATCCGTTTTCAGATGCGACAAGGCGCCGGCATAAGCAGGATAGGGGCCGTTCTCCGTCGAATGAATCCCTAATGAAAGGAGTTGGCCACGGATGTAAGAGGAGACGTATTCCTGTTCTTTCCGATTCTTCTCATCCCAGACTTGCGGCAGTTTGCCGTCTTGCAGAGGTTGGGTTCCGGCCAATGCTACCGTATGCCAGTCGTCCTTTTCGCCCGACAAGATGATTTCGGGCGTACTTCCCAACCAGATACCTGTTTGGGGAGTATAACATAAGTATATATAGGAATGAATATAGCGTTGGCAAGCCGCGCGAAAGGCTAATGAAGGAGAAAATGCCGATGGTTTTCCGATAGTAAGTTTACGGGAAAGTACCAGCTTTTCAAAAGTCTTATCACGTAAGGCACTGATAAATGTACGAAAACACTCCGCATATTCCTCGGAACAGGAGGGATAGTCGGTTGACGGAATATCCCGCGGAACGGCGTCCGCATCATCTGCAAGAAGCAAAGGTTGCCCCGGCCCATTCGATTGAATCAGCAAAATGGGGCAAGTCTCGTTAGGTCGGAACGGAGCAATCACAAATCCTCTCTGCCCGTTTAGTTCCTGCAAATCGTATATCAGACGGACTGCCCCCTCCTCCTGTGTCACCAGGCACGGAATTTTCTCCCCGGGAATACGATAAACGGCAAACGGTTGCTTCCGTTCTATAAATGCATCAATAGTTGTCAAGTTACTTATTTCTTCGTCGGTTATCTTTTTTTCATCACACTGTTGACTACCCGTATGGAAGACACCAGTTTGTTGGTTGAAGTAAATACGTCCACATTCCATACATGGGACGAACGTCCCTTATGCACGATTGTTGCTACCGCACGCACCGTGTCTCCTTCGTGTGCAGAAGATATGTGGTTTCCGCTCACCTGCATTCCCACGACAATCTCATCGGGCTGGCAAAGAATCATCGAACCTAGTCCGGCAACTGTCTCCGCCAATGCAAGACTGGCTCCGCCATGCAGAATGCCGAACGGCTGACGGGTACGGTGATCTACCGGCATCGTCGCTTCCACACGATCTTCAGCGGCATACGTATATTGGATTCCTAAATTTCCCATTAAAGCGTGACGCGCCTGTGCATTCAGTTGGTCGAGAGGTATCTCCGCCGCACGCACTTCAGCTATAATTGCCTTTTCAACAGCAATTGCCACTCCGTCTTCTTCATTGGAAGCAGTCACATAGTCAGCACAAATCTTCACGGAATCCTGCGAGTGTCCCATAGCTACGCCGAGTCCGGCCAGTTGGATCATTGTCACATCACATACTCCGTCGCCGATAGCAATCACTTCTTCCCGCTTCACGTCCAGTTCTTCCAACAAAGCTCCCAAAGAGTTGGCCTTATCTATGGCACAAGGAACGACTTCCAGAAAATATGGCTCGGAACGGAAAACATCCAATGCTCCGTTCAGTCTTCTTTTCCAATGATCTTCCAGACCGATCAACGCTTCTTCATTATCGCTGACCAACATACACTTACAGGGTGCAAAATCAACAGCGGCAGAAAATTCCGTTTCCTCGATTATCCGCAGATTATTCAGCCGGGCTTCATTTTGAATATGTTCATTTTCAGGAGAGTCCGTAATAATCGTATCATCATGATAAGTGAATAAGGCAAAACCGTTTTTCCGAGCTTTCTTTTCCAGATACGGCAACATCTCCGGATTAATCCGCCGTTCGAACAGAATTTCCCCGTTCTGCGCATTTATAATCTGGCAACCATTATATGAAAGAATAAAGCCTCCATAGTTTCCAAGTTCGAGTGATTTGGCCAGTGGCATTAATCCATAGGTAGGTCTGCCGGATGCCAATACAATACGCACTCCCATTTGCTGAACTTTCAACAAAGCCGCTAATGTACGCTTACTAATTTCTTTCGCGTCATTAAGGAGTGTTCCGTCTACATCAAGAACCAATAATTTATACTTCATGATTACACGATTTTGATTTAGATTACAAAGGTAGGAAATTGAGTGAACGACAGAAAGAGTAAACAGATAAAAATTACTTTAATTTCACTCTTTCAGATGCATTTCCAGATAATCCCGAAGTATCCGGGCATGATTATAGACAGGTTCTTTAGACGCATACAGCAGTGTGACCACTGGATGAGGTTTGATAAGAATCAGGAAATCAGCCATTGCGGGAGATGCGGCCAGTTCTTTTTGATATTGCATGACAAAGTCGTTCCAATGCCCGGGAATATCTTCGTGAAACCATTTGCGCAAACTAGCGGAAGGTGTTATATCTTTCGCCCAGTAATCGTATTTCAGCCATTCTTTCTTCATTCCTCGCGGCCATAGTTTATCTACCAGCACCCGATATCCATCTGTTTCTGAAAAATCTTCGTAAACTCGTTTTATCCTAACCTGTATCATTCTTAGTTTATTTAGTTACTCATAATAATAAACCGAGAAAGACGAAAATTGTTTAACCGAAGGATGTCGATAAAGTTTTTTAAAGCGACTCTTGCGCTTTTTTAAATTCATAAGGAGTCATTCCCGTTTTCTTCTTAAAAAGACTGTATAATATCGGAGCACTATTAAACCCAGCTTCATCTGCTATCGCGCGTATCGTATAGTGCGGATGTGTTTTTAGCAGTTGAATAGCATAATCAATACGCAACTCGTTGATATATCCGTTAAAATTAGTTCCGGTACATTCTTTTATCATCCGGGCAAAACGCGCATTGTTCAAATGAACGATTTGCGCCAAGTCTTCTCTCGACAGTTCAGGAGAAAGATACAAACGATCTTGAACAACGATGCGATTCAATTCTTTAAAAATCTGTCTATTCTCGTCTTTTTCCCCGCTTGCTACTTCTGTGTCATCTTCGTCCGAAGATTCACACTGTTCTTCTTGTTCCTTCTCGAGCAATCTGTCTTCCAGTTCTATTTCTGATGATATAGCGAATTGCTCATATTCCTCCGACTGCTGATCCCTTTTTTCCTTATCGGCAAGTTTCTCATTGATCAACTTAGCCAACATTCTGTTTTTATATTTAATCGTTTTATTGAAACGCCACAGACGCCATAAGATAAACAAGGTCAGCAGAACGATACAGACCATGAAAGCAAGTGAGATATTCTTTATTCTTAATTGGAAAGCTTGTTGGGCAATGTATTCTTCTTTCTCAGAAGCACCGTACATCGCGTTCAACTCCAATGCCGCATTGTTTCTATCTCTACGATTAATGCTGTCTGTTATAGCTAAGATAGTCCCACGGGTCGCTGCAGCCTCTTTATAGTGGTGCATACCCAGATAAGCTTTCACCTCATGTTGAAGAACAGTCAGATATTGTTCATTCAAAGTATCTTGTTGAGTTCTCATCCATTCCTTGAAACCCTTACATTTCTCAAGAGCTTTCTCATACTGTTTGGAAATCATTAAATAAGGAACAGAGTACATTTTCCCATCCGGGGTATGAGATTCTTTCTTCGACAAGTATTTTTGATAATATTGTTCCGCCTGTGCATTCTTTTTTTCTACATAATAAATATAGGCAAGTTTTGCATACAAATAACTATATTGTCCGTCCACATAACCTTCGGGTATTTGAGGTAATGCCTCCAGCCGCTTTATAAGCTTTTCACGCTCAAAAGCAAGTTCCAAAGCCTCTTTAACACGTGAATCGTTCATTAAAAAGCTCATTTCTGCTCCATAATAGTAAGAAAGCAACATCATCTCCCGCATTTTATTTGAACCGCGCAATAATTTAATAGTACGGTCAAAATAATCATATGCTTTATCTTTAAAAGACAATCTCCAGTTATTCTCACCTATGCAGAAAAATAATCTGGCTTTGGCTTCTCGATCTTCCAACTCCTGTGCCAGTTTAATCCCACTGTATGCATAACGCATACTTTCATTATACTTGCTCATCATGGCCGAAAATTCCGCTAGATGAACTGTCATTTTCAACAGATGCTTCGGATCTTTTTGAGATATGGAATCAAGCAAATAAGCTTTTCTTGCATACATAAACGCCAGTTTATTCATATACATATTGCTATATGACAAACTACGCAACTCATTGATAATCCGCAAAGGAATTGCTTTTCTATTTTCTGCCTCATCCAATAATTGCAAAGCACGTTTAGGCTGTGCAATATAGATACTATTTATATACCCGGCGGTATATAGCGAATCGTCACTTACTGTTTCGTCAGCTCTCAGAATTTGGTTATGCACAAATAAAAATATGCAGATACATACCCCTAAATGTATATATTTCATATTATGTCTAATCATTTACAATTCAAAGGTAAATGATAATTTCATAAAATACAAAAGTGGATTCTATTTTAAGAAATAAAAATAAGAAACATTAGCATTATGCATCCGCCAAAGGCAGATAAACCGAAAAACAACTACCTTCCCCGACTTCCGAACTTACTCCCAAACGTCCCGACAATTTTTCAACAATGATCTTGCAGATAGGAAATCCCACTCCCCTGTTCAAACTCATCACTCTTGTAAAACCGATCAAATATAGGTTCTATTCTCTGCTTCCTGAACTCCTGTTTTATCAGTTCTTCGAATTTTCCATGACCTATTTCGTCTTCAGAGAATGAGTAGACAAGAGAAATATATTTTTTTGTCTATGATTTGAGCCGTACAATTGTTTTAGGTGATAGCCACTAAAAAAGGCAACTAACAAGCAAAGAGATGCAAAAATATACTTATATTTCAGGTTAACAGCTTTCATGTTTTATTTGTATGTCATGCAAAAAAAACATTATTTCCATAAAACAAATTCATTTTGTTAATAATATATTCAACTAATTTTCATTACCTAAAACTTCCAAACCAATATCCTACTACTTTTCGTCCCCTGATGCATCCGTATAACCTTGTACTCCGACACCTCGACAGCTTTCAACTTGGCATATAGCTTATCCAGATTCTTCTCTTTGGAAACCAAACTAGTGAACCACCCGCAATTTTTCCGGTATTTCCGGCTTTCGACAATCATATTCAGCAGGAAACACAATTCGCCACCTTCACACCAAAGCTCATTCGCATTCCCTCCAAAGTTTAGCTTCGCCTTTTTTACTATCTCCCCTTTCAAACTACTCAATTTGCGCAACGTTCCCTCTTCCGCTTCCTCTTTCGAACGATGAAACGGAGGGTTACAAATTGTCACATCAAAATATTCATCGGGAGCAATGATGCCTTCAAAAATCTTTCTGCTATCTTTTTGAAGCCGTAACTCTATTTTATGAGCCAGCACCGGATTACAAGTAACTATCTTTCGTGCATTTTCTATTGATATGGGGTCAATATCTGAACCTACAAACATCCAACCATATTCTACATGCCCAATAATCGGATAAATGCAGTTCGCACCTACTCCAATATCCAGACATCTGTATGCAGATTTCCGTATCTCTCCATTTTCCACTTTCACATCTTTGCTTACAGCTTCCGAACCAATCAAATCTGCGATATAATGAATATAATCCGCCCGCCCGGGAATAGGCGGACACAAATAGTTCTTCGGAATATCCCAATATCGAATGCCGTAGTAGCTTATCAACAACGCTTTATTCAACGCCTTCACCGCTTGCGGATTGAAGAAATTAATTGTTTGCGTACCATAGGGATTGAGTTGTACAAACTTCTTTAAAGGCGGATAATTCTCCGTCAATAGAGAAAAGTCGTATTGCCCGTTGTGTTTATTTCTTGTATGTAGTTCGCTTCTTTCTGACATGGCGGCAAAGATACAGAGAATCTTCCTGTCTGCAAATTCTTCCCTATATCTTTTCCCGCACTATAAGTTATATTGTTTACAGTAACCATTTTAATATAGGCCGGCTGACCGAATCACAATCTTTTCCAACAACTGCTGTATCTTTCCAATGCTATAAAAGCTGATAAATAACAAGATACGAGGTGAAAGAGTGAAAGGATTTTTATTCCATATTAAAGCATCTTAGAGGGACCTCTCTGATTTATTTTTGTTAATCTATGACTTGTTATGTAGCTTGTATGAGAATAAAATACTATTTTCGGGATTGAAAAATATAAAAGACTATCACAAAATGAAAATTACCCGTGATGAATTGCTGATAGCAGCGTTCAAGCTGTTTATGTCCGTAAACTATGAAAAAGCCAGTTTTGCAGAACTTGGAAAGATGCTCGGAATGTCGAAAGCCGGAATATTCAAATACTACAAGAACAAACAGGAATTATTCATTGCCGTAGTGGATAAGTTTTGTTTTAGCGCGCAAAACCCACGAAACAAATTCACTGAAACGAACGGTACGTTTGCCGAATTTATAGATGAATACGTGAAAGGCGTACAACGAACAATGGATATGCTGAGTAATCTGATAGGCCCAGGTAGTGATAAGGTGGTACAAGGAAAGTTTTCATATCATGCCCAATATTTTCATTTTCTGTTTCAACTTCTCCAATATGACCCTAACGCCAAAGAAAAGCTCCATAATCTTATAGTCGGTGATTATGCTTATTGGCGTACCGCCATACAGCGCGCGATAAATACCGGAGAATTGAGAAAAGATGTGGATGTAGAAGATGCAGTAGTTATGTTTCGACAAGTTTACATGGGGCTGTCCTTTGAAATGTCTTTTCTCGGTGGACTGGATACGGAACGTCTTGCCAAACATTTACGCGCCGTTTACTCCTTATTGAAATGTTAGATAGTGCCGTCCGGCACATATTCCTTACCTACTTGTCTGTTGGTGCAAAAAAAGATAAAAAAGCGTACGTTTACTTTTTCGGAATAGTTTTAAAAAGATACAGTTATTAAATATGGAGAAATGAAATATATAAAAATACATCCGATTTTACATTTAAAATGTAAAATCGGATGTATTTTATCACTTACAAATATTTTGCGGAGAGACAGGCTCTTGAACCTATACTTTCAAGAAATATCATAAAATTGCAAATCACTGATAATCAAATACTATCTAAAGTATAGAGTAAATCTAAATCTTTCTAAACGCCTTTTGCTATTCCAAATATTGGGTGTATATTTGGGTGTAGAATTTCAAACGCACCCAATTATGAATATCAAACGTAACATCATTTTTGCATTGGAGAGCCGGAAGAAGAACGGTGTGCCAATCGTAGAGAACGTACCTATCCGTATGCGTGTCATATACGCAAGCCAACGCATCGAATTTACAACAGGCTACCGGATTGACGTAGCCAAATGGGATGCCGACAAACAACGGGTAAAGAACGGATGCACCAACAAACTAAAGCAAAGCTCATCCGAAATCAATGCGGACTTGCTGAAATACTATGCCGAGATTCAAAACGTATTCAAGGAATTTGAGGTACAGGAAGCCATGCCAACCACCCAACAGCTAAAGGATGCGTTCAACCTGCGGATGAAAGATGCCAACGAAGAGCAGCAGGAAGAAACACAGATAAATTTTTGGGAAGTATTCGATGAGTTTGTAAAGGAGTGTGGCAATCAGAATAATTGGACGGCATCCACCTACGAGAAATTCTCAGCAGTGAAAAACCACCTCAAAGAGTTCAAGGAAGATGTAACCTTTGAATACTTCAACGAGTTCGGCTTGAACGAGTATGTGAACTTCCTGCGTGACAAAAAGGACATGAGGAACAGCACCATCGGTAAGCAGATGGGATTTCTCAAATGGTTCCTGCGTTGGAGCTTCAAGAAAGGGCATCATCAGAATATTGCATACGACACTTTCAAGCCCAAATTGAAAACCACCTCTAAAAAGGTGATATTCCTGACTTGGGACGAATTGAACAGACTGAAAGATTATCAGATACCGCATGACAAACAATATTTGGAACGTGTCAGGGATGTTTTCCTATTCTGTTGCTTCACAAGCCTGCGATATTCAGATGTTCGTAACCTGAAAAGAAGCGATGTGAAACCCGACCACATAGAAGTTACCACAGTCAAAACGGCGGACAGCCTGATAATAGAACTGAATGACCATAGCAAAGCCATACTTGAAAAATACAAGGAAGTCCATTTTGAAGACCACATGGCACTGCCCGTTATCAGCAATCAGAAAATGAATGATTATCTGAAAGAACTGGGAGAACTGGCTGAAATCAATGAGCCTGTACGGGAGACTTATTATAAAGGAAATGAACGTATAGATGAAGTCACCCCAAAATACGCATTGCTAAGCACCCATGCAGGAAGAAGAACATTCATTTGCAATGCGTTGGCTCTCGGTATTCCGGCACAGGTAGTAATGAAATGGACGGGGCATAGTGACTATAAAGCCATGAAGCCTTATATTGACATAGCGGATGATATTAAGGCAAATGCCATGAACAAATTTAACCAACTATAAAAGTATCAATCAGTTTCATAGATTATCAGCTATTTGAATTATATTTGCGACAACAATAAACATTAGAATGGAAAATAACAGAGAATATCATATAGGAAGAACGGACTTTGACGCATTTGTTCACGCTGTCGGTTCGGAAATAGAACAGGCGCAAGTCCGGCTGATTACCGCAGCCAATGCGCAAATGCTGTTCCATTACTGGAAAATGGGCAACTATATCCTGTATCATCAGAACTTGCAAGGCTGGGGAAGCAAAATCATCAAGCAACTGACAAAGGCTATCCGTTTCAATTATCCTGAAAAGAAAGGCTATTCGGAACGCAACCTTACCTATATGTGCCAATTCGCACGGTCATATCCGCTGAACGTGCTACGAAGTTTCATTGATACGGATGCAAGATTGTCTGTTCCAAGCATACAGAATGTTACAGATGAAGTATTGAAACTAAACAACGGACAATTTACGCAGGAACTTACTGCGCAAATACAATCCGCTGATTGTCAGTCTTTAAAAATTACGCAGGAAGTTCCTGCGCAAATTCAGGATGTAGCGAAAACTGTTTCTGCCATTTACAGGATGGAGATTAGTGAGATAGAAAAGTTTTTCTTGACATCCCCTATTGCCAGAATAAACTGGGCAAGCCAAATGGTTATACTTGACAGTTCGTTGCCGTTAGGTGTGAGATATTGGTACATGAAACAGTCTGTAGAAATGGGCTGGAGCAGCAATGTGCTTAAAATACAAATTGAAACCAACCTATATAATAGACAAATCAGCAACAACAAGGTAAACAATTTCACAGCCACACTTCCGGCACCACAAAGCGACCTTGCCAATTATCTGTTGAAAGACCCGTATATATTTGATTTGGCAGGAGCGAAAGAAAAGGCAGATGAAAGGGACATAGAAGAACAGTTGGTAAAACACGTTACCCGTTATTTGTTGGAAATGGGTAATGGTTTTGCTTTCGTTGCCCGACAGAAGCATTTTCAAATTGGCAACAGCGATTTCTATGCCGACTTGATTTTATATTCAATTCCGCTACACGCATACATTGTAGTGGAACTAAAGGCTACCCCATTCAAACCGGAGTATGCAGGACAACTGAATTTCTACATTAATGTGGTGGATGACAAACTGAGGGGAAAGGATGATAACAAAACCATAGGGCTGTTGCTGTGCAAAGGGAAAGATGAGGTAGTAGCGCAATACGCCTTGACAGGCTACGACCAGCCGATAGGCATCAGTGATTACCAGTTGAGCAAGGCTATACCTGAGAATTTAAAATCAATTCTGCCAAGTATAGAAGAAGTAGAGGAAGAACTGACTTCCTTTCTTGATAAAGATAATAATCCTCAAAATTGAAGTCTATGGCAGGAGAAATAAACAAACTGATTCCCCTATACGGAGAACTCAACAGAATATATAATGATTGGATAACCAATTATGCATTTTCTTTTGACAAGCAAAAATTCATCACCGATTTTTACAGGCAGCACAATGATACAAAGGCTTTTGAATCCGCTATCCTTGAACTGGTACTTGACAAGCATAAAGAACAATACACATTGATTCTCAATAGTTTAAAAATCGAAATAGAAAAGAATATACGGGCTTATGAAACAAAACCGCTGAATGATGACATCATAAAGCGTGTGTGTTTTCACTACGCAGACAGGCGTAATTCTATAATAAAAGACCAGTTGGAGATTACAACCAAACTGCATAAGCCTTTGAATGATGCATACCATAGATATGATTTCATTGGTTTTCGAGAACATACGAATGAAGAAGAAATACTGGCTGAAAAGGAATATGAACGCTGCAAGGCTGAATACGACAAGGAAAAGAAAGAATTGGATAAACTCTATGAACTGCAAAAGCAAGACAGGAAAGAGGCTTTTCAATATACAGAAAACCTTTCCGGTGATGTTTACCGCCTAAGCCTTCTTTTTATGGAAGTCCTGAAAAAGTACCTTCTTGATGATAATGTGGAAGAGAAACAGCAGGAAGAACCAGCCAAACAAGATAAGGTGCAGGAAACTTCGAAAGAAGAACATGAATATTTTGACATGAAGTCGCTTTCGTCCATTCATGAAACCTGTGTCGGGGAACAGTTCGAAGCCATTACCATATCGGACTTCTATGCCAGTATAAATCTGCACCCCTGCAAGAACAGATTAAAGATCAAGGCAAGGGAAAAGATACGGGTGTGTTACCTGATATTCCTGATGAGCGAGAAACTATCCAAGCAATACAGGGATGAATGGCGAGACAAGATATTGAAACTACTGGATATTGACGAGAACTATTACAGGTCGAAGTACAAAGAACCCGTTTCCGATTTTCCAAGTGACAGCAACCAGAAATTCGCCAAAGAAATGAAATGTATATTCAATTTAAATAAGTAGTATTATTTATATCGTTAAGCTTATGTTGGAATTAATACAAGAAAATAATGTAATAATAGGCATAATTATAGGCATTATTACACTTTTTATCACAATGAGACAAATAATAATTTCAAATCAAAAGCATAGGATGGACAAAGAAGATTTTATATCCAAAAGACCAAATTTCTCTGTTTATATAGAGAATTGCTATAGAATATCATATAATTCTTCAAAACACACACATGCTGTATTTTGTATTACGATAAAAAACAAATCTTCTTATAGAAATACAGTTCTACCCAAATTAGAAATAGATTACATAGAGAACGGTATTATAAGAACTATAAAATTATCACATGATAAAAACTTATTTCATAAAAAATACCACTCTCAAATTGAAAAATATGATAACAATATTCGACTAGAACCTAAGGATATAAAATATGGTTGGGTTATTTTTCAAATTCCAGAAATTTTAAAAAATAGACGCATTGAGAGATATAGAATAATTGTTCAAGATGTAGAGAATAACGTATCTAAAGCGGAAAGTTTATTAATCAAAGAGATTCATTATGATGATTAAAAAAATATCAACACCAATATATAATATCAATGAAGAAGGGTTATTTGCAAGTCGAGATTACGCAGATGGGCGATTAATACCTTCTATAGTAATCAGTTCTAAAGAAGATGATTATATAAAAGAAATCATTAAATTACATTCCAATATATCCATGGGAGATGTTGAAGTTCAGTGGGGTGGAACATTATCATCATTATTTAATGCCGATAGATGGATCTTAAATATAAGATTCTATAAACCTATAGATTATAATTTTAGCATTGTATTTTCTTTGAAGAATCATTATTCTATTATTGATGCCATTTTTCAATCAAAAGGCCTAAGAATCGCTTATGGACATAAAGGCGAAAAGGTTTCTCAAGTGAGTGACCATATTATAATAGAAATTCCTGATACTGGCATTAGTCCCAAATGGGAAAAAACATTAAGTAGAATCATTAAGAACAAGATGCGCAGATTGAAAATTCCAAGAAAAGAACTAGGTAAAGCAACGCAAGAACAAATAAACAAAATGAGAGAAATTTTAAATATTAGATTCAAACATAATCCTGATTGACCACATATTAAAAAGATTCATAAACAAACACGATTCTTTCTGCTAATCTGTGATATTCATTGATGTTTCACGAAAATTCCACTTTTACCACTCAAAATATTTTTTGAGTGGTATTTTTTTCTATCTGATATTTAATGAGATAGCGCAATATCCTATTTATATCATCCACATCCTTACCACTTATAACCATACCTAATTTTGCATCGTTCGAGAACAGAAATAACAGCCAGTGCGCAGGGCTGATTGTTTAACGACTAAATAGATTGGACGATGACAAATCTTCAAGAGTTATTATTAAAACCCGTCTGGCAGATGACAGGCGAAGAGTTCATATTTCTAAGCAAACACGCTTCCAACCAAACGGAAGCGCAACCGCAGCCCGTCACGGACACAGAAAGAAAATATGTGTACGGAATACTTGGTATTGCCAAATTGTTCGGGTGCAGTCTGCCCACCGCCAACCGTATAAAGAAAAGCGGAAAGATAGATAAAGCCATCACGCAAATAGGGCGCAAGATTATCGTGGATGCGGAACTTGCCCTTGAACTGGCTGGAAAGAAAACCGGAGGACGAAAATAACGGGAGGGGTACTTATGGATTATATGAAAGAGATTAAGGAAATATCGGCAGAAGAAGCGGTAATCCTTTGGCAAGCCTCACGTTTGAGCCTGTCGAAATGTTATGAGAAAGCACCTGAGATTCTCAAAGTACATGGTTCTGTCATAGGGACATTGGGCAATTTCAGCGCATCCATCGGCAAAGCCAAAAGTAAAAAGACGTTCAATGTGTCGGCTATCGTAGCCGCCGCATTGAAGAACGGCACCGTATTACGATATGTGGCGGAACTTCCGGAAGACAAACGGAAAATCCTTTATGTGGACACGGAACAAAGCCCTTATCATTGTCTGAAAGTCATGAAACGTATTTTACGGATGGCGGGGCTTCCCGATGACAGGGACAATGAAAATCTTGAATTTCTCGCTTTGAGGAAATACACGCCCGAACAGCGTATCAGGATTGTCGAACAGGCTATCTACAATACGCCTGACATAGCCCTTGTAATCATAGACGGCATCCGTGACATGGTATATGACATCAACAGTCCCGGTGAATCGACACGTATCATATCCAAGCTGATGCAGTGGACGGATGACAGGCAGATACATATCCACACGATACTCCACCAAAACAAGGGCGATGAGAACGCAAGGGGACATATCGGCACGGAACTGAACAACAAGGCGGAAACCGTCCTCCTTGTGGAAAAGGACAAGAGCAATGGAGATATAAGCAATGTTTCAGCCATGCACATACGGGCAATGGACTTCGAGCCTTTTTCATTCCGTATCAATGACAATGCCCTGCCCGAACTGTTGGAAGGTTACAAGCCGGAAACCAAGAAACCGGGAAGACCCGAAGAAGAAAAGTTCGACCCTTACAGGCATATCACCGAACAGCAGCACCGAATCGCATTGGAAGCTGTTTTCGGACTGAAAGAGGAATACGGCTACAAGGAACTGGAAAATGCTTTAATCAAAAGCTATATGTCAGTAGGTGTAAAGCTGAACCATCAAAAGGCGGTACCGCTCATCACCATGCTTCGGAACAAACGGATGATAGTGCAGGAGAACGGCAGAAAGTACACGTTCATGCCCGACTTCCACTATTAGCCTACACCTTGCAATCGCTTCACTTTATTCCGAGGGTCTATATATTAGAAATAAAGCGAAGTGGTTGCGGAATGTGGCAAAACCGCTTCACTTTATTACCGTACCCTATATATACGAGAATAAAGTGAAGTGATTATAGACCGTACTTCATAAAGAGGTACGGGCGAAAAGAGAAATAAACCAATTCAATTATCATTAAACCAATCGTTTTATGGATATACAGACAGCGAAACAAATCAAGATAGCAGATTATCTGCACAGTCTGGGCTTTTCTCCGGTCAAACAGCAGGGGATAAACCTGTGGTATAAGTCACCGCTAAGGGAAGAAACGGAAGCCTCGTTCAAGGTGAATACTGAACGTAACCAATGGTATGATTTTGCACTCGGCAAGGGTGGGAATATCATCGCACTGGCACAGGAACTTTATTGTTCCGACCATGTGCCATATCTCCTGCAAAGAATCGAAGAACAGACACCCCGTATTCATCCCGTGTCTTTTTCTTTTGGCAAGCAATCATCTTCCGAGCCAAGTTTCCAACAACTGGAGATTGTACCGCTTTCTTCTCCTGCCCTGCTCACCTATTTGCAGGAAAGGGGGATAAACATTGCACTGGCAAAAAGAGAATGCAGTGAAGCGCATTTCTCCCATCACGGCAAACGGTATTTCGCCATTGCCTTTCCCAACGTGTCGGGTGGGTATGAAATCCGCAACCGATATTTTAAAGGCTGTATCGCACCGAAAGAGATTTCCCATATCAAACAGCCGGGAACAGCGAGGGAAACGTGTTATGTGTTTGAGGGGTTTATGGACTATCTTTCATTCCTTACTTTGAGATTGGAGAGTTGTTCGAAATATCCCGAACTGGATAGGCAAGATTACATGGTGCTGAACTCCGTAGCCAATGTTTCCAAAGCCCTCTACCCTTTGGGGAACTACGAGCGCATCCATTGTTTCTTTGACAATGACCGTGCAGGGATGGAAGCACTCCAACAAATACGTGTGGAATACGGCAGGGACTTATACATCCGTGACGCTTCGCAGACCTACAGCGGATGCAAGGACTTGAACGAATACTTACAGAAACAGACTGAAAGAAACAGGCAAGTCCGGTCTGCAAAGGAAACGCACAG
>ERZ827492.30-NODE-30-length-155969-cov-8.420777_pt1 | contig 155969 bp, 174 predicted proteins | sample MGYA00519704_ERZ827492 | MGnify/ENA primary metagenome ERZ827492 (study PRJEB31778, sample SAMEA3449325) | human gut metagenome | biome: human gut; feature: human-associated habitat; material: faeces | place: United Kingdom | collected 2010/2012 ... | reverse complement strand
GTAAGTGAGCATAACTTTTTTAATGATGGACTAGAAAAAGGAATGAAAAAACGGAGCAAAAGAAAAATCAATAAAAGTAGCTAAAAAATTGTTGAAAATGAATATTCCAATAGAACAAATTGCAGAAGTAACAGAATTAACAAAAGAGAAAATAGAAAAATTAAGATAGATAATACAAAAATAAAAAAAGATAGAAATATTAATCCAATTTCATTACTATAAATTGGGAAAGGGCTCTATCTTTTTTATTTTTACTAAAAGTTAATCATTTATAATAACACAAATTTTTTGAATTTTCTCAAAAACTATGGAGAAAAACGTAAAAATATGATAATATATAAAACAGTAGTTATATTATAAAGAAAGGAAAAATCAAAATGCTAGACCAATTTTCAAGAACAGAATTATTATTAGGAAAAGAAAAAATAGAAAAATTAAGTAAAACAAAAGTTGCAGTATTTGGAATAGGAGGAGTAGGATCTTTTGTAGTAGAAGGATTAGTAAGAGCTGGAGTAGGAAAGTTCGTATTAGTAGATGATGACAAAATTTGTTTAACAAACTTAAATAGGCAAATACACGCAACAAGAAAAACAATTGGAAAATACAAAGTAGATGTGATGAAAGAAAGAATATTAGAAATAAATCCAAATGCTGAAGTAGAAACATACAAACATTTCTATCTTCCAAACTCAGAAGAAACAATACTTGATAAAAGTATTGATTATATAGTAGATGCGGTAGATACAGTAACTGCAAAAATTGAATTAGTAATGCAAGCAGATAAATTAAATATTCCTATAATATCAGCAATGGGAACAGGAAACAAACTAGACCCAACAAGATTTGAAGTAACAGATATATACAAAACAAGTATATGTCCACTTGCAAAAGTAATGAGAAAAGAACTAAAGGCTAGAGGTATAAAAAAATTAAAAGTAGTATATTCAAAAGAAGAGCCATTAAAACCATATGAAGGAATAGAAAATAGTTGTAAAAACCATTGTATATGTCCGCCTGGAACAAAAAGAAAATGCACAATAAGAAATCAAATACCAGGAAGTGTATCTTTTGTTCCATCAGTTGTTGGAATGATTATTGCTGGGGAAGTAATAAAAGATGTGATTGGAATTAATTAGTTTTTTAAAAGTAACCGCCCCAAAAAAAGTAATTTCTTAATATTCGCGTTGCCCCATTTTAGAAAATGTAACTCACTGTCGTTCGGACATTTTCTAAAACGGTCACCCACGGATCACTTGAATATTAAGAAATTACTTTTTTTGGGGCTTCTCTACAATTTTATATGAAAAACTTATTTTTGATAAATTCAAAGATAAGTTTTTTTGATTTTAAATTGTTTTAAAAGTTCACAAAGCTTTCACAAAACTTTATAGAAAAATCAGAAGACATAAATCTAACACTAAAAGAAACCAGAAGATTAAGCAAACTAATAAAAGAATTAATGGAACTAGCAAGAGCAGACAACAAAAAAATAAAAATAGAAAAACAATCAACAGATATAAATGAATTAATAAAAGAAATAGTAAAACCATATGTAGAACTTGCAACAATCCAGAATAAAAAATTAAAATTAGAACTTGAATATAATAAGAAAATTCAAATAATAAAAATATAATAAAACAAAAATCGACTAAATGTTGAAATTTTTTTCAATATCTGTTATTATATAAAAGAAAAAAATAGTAGGGGAAGAAAATGATTAATATATTATTATGTGGAAATAAAAAAGTCTTTGATGGAGCATTATCAGAACTAATATCAATTACAAATAAAACAAAAGAAGCAATTACATGCTATATATTTACAATGGATGTATCAAGAATAAAACCAGAATATACATGTATAGAAGATGAACAAGTAGAATTTTTAGACCAAGTGGTCAAAAATAAAAACCCAGAAAATAAAATAATAAAAGTAGATGTAACAAATATATATGAAAGAGAATTTGCAAATTGTGCAAATGAAACAGCATATTGTACACCTTATACTTTACTTAGATTATTAGCGGATTTAGTTCCTGGTATGCCAGATAAATTACTATATTTAGACATAGATATGATGGCAAATGGTGATATTTCTCCATTATATCATACAGATATTGAAGAATATGAATATGCTGCAGTAAAAGAAAAATATGGTAGCAAAATGATTAGACCAGATTATATTAATGCAGGAATGCTACTTTTAAACATGAAAAATATAAAAGAAACAAAATTATTAGAAAAAGCAAGAGAATTAATAAAAAGAAAAAAATTATTATTTGCTGACCAAGATGCTATTTTTTGGAATACAACAAAGAAAAAATTATTACCAAGAAAATATAATGAACAAGCAAAATTTAATAAAAAAGATACAGTAATTTGCCATTTCTGTAAAAGATTATTGTGGTTACCATATCCACATACAGAAAATTATAAACAATGGAATATCGAAGAAATACATAAATATTTAAAATGTTATACCTTTGATAAAGATTTAGAAGAATACAAAAAATTAAAAGAACAATTCAATACGAAAATGAAAGAGGAAGTGTAAATGGAAAAATATAAAGAAGTTATACCAATATTTTTTGCTGTTGATGATGGTTATATACCATTTTTAGCAGTAACATTACAATCTATTGTAGAAAAATCAAAAGAAGAATATTACTATGTGGTAAAAATATTATATACAAATATCAGTGAAGAAAACAAAGAAAAAATTAATAAATATAAAAGAGAAAACATGGAAATAGAATTTGTTAACCTAAATTATTATATAGAAAAGGTAAAAGATAAATTATATACAAGAGATTATTTTTCTATGACAACATATTTTAGATTATTTATATCAAATTTATATCCACAATATAACAAAGCAATATATTTAGATAGTGATATAGTTCTTTTAACAGATGTTGCAGAGTTGTATATGCAAGATATTGGAGATAATTTAGTTGGGGCAGTACCAGATGATATAATTCAACAAAATGAAGTCTACCAAGAATATGTAGAAAAAGTTGTTGGAGTTGCAAGCTATAAAAATTATTTTAACGCTGGAATGTTAATAATGAATTTAGATGAGCTTAGAAAACATAATTTTCAAGAAAAATTCTTATATTTATTAGAAAATGTAAAATATTCAGTAGTTCAAGACCAAGACTATTTAAATAGAATATGTAAAGGAAGAGTTAAACTCTTAGATAAATGTTGGAATGTAATGCCAAATGCAACAAAAAATATGAACGAAGAAGACATTAAATTGATTCATTATAATTATCAATATAAACCATGGCATTATGATAACATTCCATATGCAAATTATTTTTGGGATTTTGCTAAAAAAACGGAATTTTATGATGAATTAGTAAAAATAAAAGAAAGTTTTACGGACGAAATGAAATATCAAGATAGAGTTGCAGATACAAAATTAAGAGAACTCGCAAAAAAAGAATCTGATTGTGTAGGTGAAGATAGAATGCTTAGAAAAGCTAACCAAGAAAAGAAACATAGAAAATATAGTATAGGAAATTTAAAAAGAAATAAAGTAATAGAATCTCAAAGTAGAGAAGAAACATATGAAAAAATAAGAGATTTAGAAAAAAATGGAATTTTTGATTTAGATGTAGAACAAGATCCACCAACAATTCCATTAACACCAGATAAAGTTGATTATTTAAGAGAAAAGGGATTAAATAAAATCAAAAATATGTTAGCAAATCAGGTTGCTAAAACGCAAATAAAAGAACTAGTAAAAGATAAAAAATTAATCATAAAAGATATAAAAGGACTTGAAAATCTTGAAGAAATAAATAGTGGCGCAATGTTAACATGTAATCACTTTAATCCTAATGATTCTTATGCTGTAGAATTAGCATTTAGAAGTAATAAAAAATTCAAAAATCAAAAGTTATATAGAATAATTAGAGAAGGAAATTATACTAATTTTCCAGGACTTCCAGGATTTTTCTTTAGAAATTGTGATACATTACCACTAAGTGCTAATACAAGTACAATGAAAAAATTTATGAATGCAGTAGACACAATTTTACAAAGAGGAGACTTTATACTAATATACCCAGAACAAAGTATGTGGTGGAATTATAGAAAACCAAAGCCACTAAAAATAGGGGCATATAAAATGGCAGCCAAAAACAATGTACCAGTTATTCCAATATTTATAACAATGGAAGACAGTGAAATTATCGGAGATGATGGTGAACCAGTACAAGAATATACAGTTAATATAGCAAAACCAATTTATCCAGACGAGAATTTATCAATAAAAGAAAACACAGAAAAAATGAGAGAAGAAAATGCAAAAGTTTGGAAAGAAATATACGAAGACTTTTACAAAATACCACTTGAATATACAACAATTAAAGAAGACAAGGAAACAGTAAATGAATAAAATAATATATTATGAAGATGAATTAAATGATGAATTTTCAAAATCATCAATAGAACCTAGAATAATTGATGAAAATTACAAATATGTGCATAAAAATCCATTATGGAATTTATGCTCTTTTGTTTTACAAAACATTCTAAGTGTTCCAATAAAAATTTTGTATGCAAAAATAAAGTTTAGAATAAAATATATAGGGAAAGAAAAAATAAAACCATATAGAAATGAAGGATACTTTATATACGGAAATCATACTCAACCATTTGCAGATACATTTATACCAAGTATACCAATGTATCCTAAAAGAAATTTCCTCATTGTAAATCCAGTAAACATATCACTTAAAGGAACAGGTACACTAGTAGAAATGTTAGGAGCAATGCCAATTCCAAGTAACAAAAGTGCAATGAAAAATTTTCTAGAAGCAATAAAGCAAAAAATGAATAAAGGTTATGCAATAACAATTTACCCAGAAGCACATATATGGCCATACTATACAAAAATTAGACCATTTAAAGATGTATCTTTTAAATATCCAATTCAACTAAAAAAACCAGCATTTTGTATTACAAATACATATCAAAGTTATGGAAAAAATAACAAAAAAATAAAGATTGTATCTTATATAGATGGACCATTCTATCCAAATAAAGAACTAACGCTAAAAGAACAACAGAAAGAATTAAGAAATAAAATCTATAACTGTATGGACGAAAGAAGCAAAAATAGTAATATAGAACATATAAAATATATAAAAAAAGTCATTTAAAAGTCACAAATATATGTTATCATACAAAAGTGGGAGAAAAACAATGAGTAAAAATAAAAAAATGATAAGAAATTTTATAATGTTTATTTTATTAATTATATTGACATTTTATTTTGTTCTAAGAGACCAAAATATATATGAAATGTTTAATATAGTAAAAAGTGTAAAAAAAGAATTTATATTAATTGGATTATTATGTATGCTTGGCTATTTGGGATTAGAAGCAATTAACTTGGGAAGGACTTTAAAAGCATTAAATGAAAAAAGTGATTTTTTGAGTAATTTTAAATATGCATTAATAGGATTTTTCTTTAGTTCAATAACGCCTGCGGCAAGTGGGGGACAGCCAATGCAAATATATTATATGCATAAAGATAATATAAATATTGCAAACTCAACTTTAGCATTATTGATGAATTTATTTAGTATGCAAGTAATAACAATTTCGTTCGCATTTATAAGCGTAATAATAAATTACAAATACCTAAGTTCAGGATTAGCGTGGTTCTTTGCTATTGGTGTAACTTTAAATTTAATGGCTTTAACATTACTTTTAGTAGGAATATTTTCAGAAAAATTATCAAATGGATTAATAAAAATTGCAATAAAAATATTAAAATTTTTTAAATTCAAAAAGATAGATAAAGTACAAGAAAAATTAGAAAAAGAATTAGAACAATATCATGGAAGTTCTAAATATATCAAAGAAAATCCAAGTGTAATAATAAAAACGATATTAACAACTGCAATACAATTTATAATTTATTACAGTATTCCATATTGGGTATATTGTGCATTTAATTTAAAAGGATTCAATATATTCCAAATAATAACATTACAATCTGTACTATTTGCAACAGTATCAGGAATACCATCACCAGGAGCTGTTGGAGTAAGTGAAGGTGGATTTATGTCAATATTTAAAACAGTATTTCCGGCTAGTGTAATTAGTAGTTCAATGATTCTAACAAGAGGTGTTAATTTCTATTTTTATGTATTGCTTAGTGGTATAGTAGTTATTGTTAGCACTTTAAAATCTAAGAAAGAAGAAAAAAATATACAAATTGAAGAACAAAATGAAGAAAATGAGGAAGTGTAGTAGGCTTTCTCATTTTCTTTATTTATAATTTTATAAGAAAATATGATTATAAATTTATTAAATTTTCTAAGTATTCTATCATAAATAGTGGTATATTAACAACATTATTATCTTTAGCTAAATTTTTCAGTTACCCAAATCTGAACAGCTTCAGGCATTCCGCCAATTATAAAATAAGCTTTTAATTTTTCTTCTAATTGATTAAAAAATATATCTGGTATTTTTTCGATAGTTTTAATGGATTTCATATAGTCTACTAGATTTTCACAATTATCAGCTATTAGAAATTCACTAAAAGTCATTGGAAACATATCAAGAAAATCAACTTTTTTAACAGGGAATGATGTACGTGATAATCTAATACCAAGTAGACTTCCAGCACAAATTTATCACACTTTTGTAAATGTTTTTGCTAAATTTATCACATTTTTGTAAGCTGAATCGGCAAAATTATCACATCTTTGCAAAAAATAGAAATATACAGCGAGTATACTTAATATGGAAAAATAAAGCATTCGGAAATAATACCAAATGCTTTATTATTTTTTGTCATTTTATAATTGATTTAGATAATTTATATTATTATATATAACTCAAATATTATTAAAAAAATTGTGACCTAAAATATATAGAAAGCTTGGACAACTAAATATTGTGTGAATTTTTAATATTTTTCAAGATAATTATATATAATTTTATATAAATTTTTTCTCACATTGATTTAATGATTATATAAAATTATAGTATATATGAGGTGAAAAAAATGAATGATTATACTATAACTCTTAAAAAATTTTTATGTAAAGAAAAATATGAAGAATTAATTGATTATACATTTAAAAATATTCAAGATAAATTTGGAAATATTAGAATTGATAAAGCTACAAAGATAGCAAAGATAAATCATCAGTTTTTAGTTATTATAGCTCATTTAAAAGCAAAAGAATTTAAAGATAATGAGATTATAGAAGTGCTACATTAGAATAAAAAGAAATCTTTCAAATTTGTTGTTTCTAATAACTTCAATGATTTTATTAAAATTTATAAAGAATATTTTGATTTAATTATTTACTTTCTAAAAGGAACATAATCTTTTATAAATAAAAATATGTAATAAACTAAATTGAAAAAGTTTTTTTAAATAAAATCAATAATAAAGCATTTATCTTACAAGATAGATGTTTTTTTGTGTATTTATTGTAATAATTTTTTATTTATGATAATATAAAACAAGATTTGAAATATTGAATAAAATAATAGGAGTAAAAATGAAAATAGAATACAAAAATATAAATGAAGCTCTAAACTTTTATAACATAACTGATGAAGAATATAAAAATAAATGCTATCAATGCATAGAAAATATAAATAAAAACAATGAAATTTTAAACAAATTTAATGATATATACAAATTACTATATGAGGATAAAACAGGTGAATATAGAAAATTATGGAAAATAAAAAATCCAAAAGGGTTGTTTGGACAAGATTATCCTATATTTAGTACTAATATTTTATTATTGCTAGGATATAGATGCCATATAAAAAATATAGAAAAAATAACTTTTGACAATGAACAAATAACTATTCAAAAGCAAAGAGTAAAAGAATGTTTAGAAAATGATATTATTTATAAAAATTATGATGAAATCAGAATTTCACAGATGTTATGGGGAACATATTTTATAAATAATAGATTGATTGAAGTGGGAAGACTACAATTTGAATCAATTAATGATAATCAAGTCAAGATACATATTCCTGCAGGAGAAAAACTTGATATAGAAAAAGTAACAAAATCAATAGAAGACTCAAAATTGTTATTAAAAAAATATTATAATGTAAAAAAAACAAAATATATTTGCGAATCTTGGTTATTAAGTCAAGAAATTGCTTCAATGTTATATGAAAATTCTAATATAGTAAAATTCCAAAAAATGTTTGATATAAGGCAAGATAAAAATGGAATAGATGATATATTAAATTTTGTTTTTAATATGAGAGAATGTGATAATTATAATAATTTATCAGAAAAGACATCACTCCAAAGAAAAATAAAAGAATTTTTGATTAATGGTGGAAAAATATATAATGGATATGGAGAAATAAATGAAGAAATTATTAGTTAGTGATTATGATCAAACATTTTATTTAAATGATGAAGATATAGAAAAAAACAAAATTGCAGTAAAAAAATTTATAAATAAAGGTAATATGTTTGTTATAGCAACAGGTAGAAGCTATGACGATTTTATGAAAAAGAAAAAACAATATAATATTGAATATGACTATGTTATTATAAATCATGGAGCGACAATCTTGGATAAAGAAGATAATATTATTTTTGAAGTTACAATGCCAAACGAGATTTTAAATAATCTAAAATTCGATTTGCATATAGAAAATGCAGAAAAACATTTTTGTTGTAGCTTACTAGAAAGTAGAGTCGAATTTGAACATGAAAATTTAACTAAAATTCATGTTAAATATCATGATTTACAATATTCAAATGAAGTTCAAAAGAGTTTAGAAGAAAAATATGGAGATGTTTTAAATATTTATTATGTTAGTGGCAATTCAATAGAAATAATATCAAAAAATACAAATAAATCTAAAGCAATAAAATTATTATCAGAAAAAATTGAAATCAAACAAGAAGATATTTATACAATAGGTGATGGCTATAGTGATATTGAAATGATAAAAAATTTTAATGGTTATGCAATGAAAAAATCAGTTGATGTATTAAAAAAAGTTGCAAAAAAAGAATGCAATAGTGTATCAGAACTAATAAATGAAATAATGTAGGGAGAAAAATGAAAAGTAAAAGAAAGGTGTAAAAAATTTTATGCTAGCAAATAAATTAAATTACGGAGATACAATAGGTGTTGTGGGAGTATCAAATAGTTTAGCTTTAAATAACAGATTTGAAGATTTTAAAAGAGCAGAAAAATTGTTAATAAGTAAAGGCTTTAAAATTAAATTTGGTAAATATATAAAAGAAGATTACTATGGTTCATGTGGTACTAGAAAACAAAAAGCAGAAGATATGATGAATATGTTTAAAGATAATGAAGTAAAAGCAATTATTTGTCTAGCAGGAGGACAAACATGTAATACATTTATTGATTTATTAGATTATGAAGAAATAAAAAAACATCCTAAAATACTAGTAGGTTATAGCGATATAACAGTGTTACTTCAAGCTATTTATAAAAAAACAGGATTAGTAACATTTAGTGGACCAGATTTTATTTCGTTTGGTACTGAATATGCAGAAGAACAATATCAAGTGTTTGAAGATGCATTTGTTAATAAAAAATTAGATAAATTCAATAATGGCAAAAAAAATGTTATTAAGAATGGAAATGCAGAAGGAAAAATAATTGGTACAAATTTAGGATGTATGATGTATTTATTAGGAACAGAATATTTACCAGATATGCAAGATAATATTCTATTTATAGAAAGCTATAAAACATCACCTAATGAATGTCAAAGGAGGTTTGCACATTTAAAACAATATGGTATTTTTGATAAAATAAAAGGTATTGTCGTTGGGTATAATTATGATCTACAAAAAGATGAAAATACATATCCTCAAATGGAAGATATATTACTTGAATATTCAAAGAAATATAATTTCCCTATTGTTAAATGTAATGATTTTGGTCACAAGATTGTAAATTCTGTTATACCAATAGGTGGATTCTGTAAAATTGATTGTGAAAATGAGGAAGTTGAAATAATAGAAAAGTTTTTAAAGTAAAGGAAAAATAAGAATATGAAAATAGGAATAGATATAGATGGAGTTTTAACTGATATAGAACAATGGCAGTTAGATTATGGAAGTAAGTTTTTTTATGAAAAATATGGTTTAAAAATAAAGAATTATAAGGGATATGAAACAAATGAAATATTTGATGTTGACATTAAATTAGATGATGAATTTTGGAACAAATATTTTAGGGAATATTCAATTAATGTCGAAGCAAGGAAGTTTGCAAATGAGGTCATTGATAAATTAAAAAAAGATGGACATGAAATTTATATAATTACGGCTAGAGGCTCTTTTTTATCTCATTCAGCAGATGTAATGACCATAGAAGAAAATAGAAATATTGTATTAAATTGGCTAAAAATTAATCAAATACATTTTGACAATATAATCTTTAGTCCAGAAGATAAATTGGAAATATGCAAACAAAATAATATAGATTTAATGATTGAAGATAAGCCTAAAAATATAAACACAATATCTAATGAAATACCTGTAATTTGCTATCATGCAAATTATAATGAACAATGTAATGGAAAAAATATTTATAGATGTTATAGTTGGTATGATATATATGTAAAAATTGGAGAAATAAAATAAAAATAGTGATTTTTTCTAATTTATATTATTTAGATGATAATAATATAGATATTAAGGAACAACACATTAAACTTTAAAGAAGAGGAATAAATATATGAACGAAAAATTTGACTTTATAGATGCAGTAAAAACTTTATTTAAATATTCAAAAAATAATAAAAAACTTTATATAAAATCAATAATTTTTATGATTTTATTTATAATATCAGAAATGTTATATAAAACATTTATATCTAAATTTTTAGCAAATATGGTAAATAAAGAGTTTGAAATAGCATTTAATTTAATAATACTATGTGCGTTTTTTAGAATATTTGGCATAACTTTTTGCCATAATCAATACAGGAAATGTGGTATTATTGCTGGAGAAAAAATTAGTGCAAATTTGCAGGAAAAATTATACAAAAAAATAATGATATTATCTTCAAAAGGATTTAAAAACATAGGGACAGGAAAAATCTTAACCATTATAAAATCATGTGAAAGCAATATGGTTAAGATTATAGATAGCTTATTACAAGAATCAGCATATGTTTTTACTTCTTTTGTAATGCTAATTGCTATTTATATCATTGACTATAAGCTGGCACTTGGTATTACATTAATATGTGGTATTAGTTTATATTTATTTAAATTTGAATTATCAAAATCAAAAAAATTATTAAATGACGAATATAAAACAACAGATGAATATACTAAACTTATTTATGAAACAAGCAAAGGGATAAATGATATAAAGGCATTGAATTTTGAAGAAAAATGCAATAATATATTTTATAATAATATCGAAAATTTAAAGAAAACAAGAACTCATCGAAGATTATTAGGAAAAACAATTAATACTTCTAAATGGACAGTTAGAACAATAATTGAATCCTTATTATTAATGTATATACTTAAGATGATTCAATTAAATGTTTATTCAACAGAACTTGCTATGTTACTTGTAACATATATGGACAATATAATAGACGATGTATTTCATAGAATAATTGAACATGATTTTGAAATTGCTGAATTCACAGCCAATATAAAAAGAGTTAAGGATATACTAGAAAGTGATGATACAGAAAAATTTGGAGAAGACAATTACCAAATAAAAGGTCAAATTAATATAGAAAATTTAACATTTAAGTATGATACATCAAAAAATAATGTTTTAAAAAATATAAATATTTCAATAAAACCACATACGCAAAATGCAATTGTTGGACTTAGTGGAGTAGGGAAAACAACAATATTTAAATTGTTAACTAAAGAATTAACGGATTATACAGGAAAAATTGAATTTGATGGAATTGAAATTAATAAGTTAAACAAAGAAAGTTTTAGAAAATCAATTTCAATTGTAAATCAAGAACCTATTTTATTTAATATGTCTATAAAGGAAAATTTATTAATGGCAAATGAAAGGGCAACAGACAAAGAAATTATAGATGCTTGTAAATTAGCAAATATAGATTCATACATAGAAGAATTGCCAAACAAATATGACGAAATAATTACAGAAAATAGTACAAATTTTTCAGTTGGACAAAAACAAAGATTGGCTATTGCAAGAGCAATTTTAAAAGATACGCCTATAATTCTGTTTGATGAAGCTACATCAGCGCTAGATAATTATAGTAAAAATAAGATAAAAGAAACAATGAAAGAATTAGCACAAAATAAAACTATAATAATAATTTCACATACTCTAGATTTAGTAAAAGACTGTGATAATATAATTTATATTGAAGACGGACAAATATTAGAAGCTGGAAATCATAATACTTTAATTGAAGAAAAAGGTAAATATTATGAATTAATAAATAACAGCATTTAATAAATAAAAGAAGATAGAAGGAAAGGTAAAAAATAAATGGAGCAGAAAACAAGAAAATATATAGCAATAATTGCATTTTTAAGGAAATTTATAGGTGTATTTTTTTCATTATTTTTTAATATATACATATTAAAAATTGTAAATAATGATATGAACTTCATTTTAAAATATACTGTATATTCAGTATTTTTAGGATTTGTATTAGAATATATATTATTAAAAATAATTAATTCAAAAAATGCTAGTTTTATATATAGAATGAGCTTTATATTGAGTTTATTAAGTATAATAATTTTAATTATATTTAAAGAAAATATTATAAAACATATATATTTATTAAAAACTTTAGATACAATGAAAACGCTATTTTATGCAGTACCTTACGAGTTAATGATTATTGGAGTAAATAGCAATAAATCAATGAGTAGTTATTTAGCAAATTTAAATATATTAGAGAATATTACAGTAATATTAACTCCAGTATTTTCTGGATTTGTTATAGAAAATTTTTCATACAATGTTTTATTTATAATATTAGCAGTTGAAACTTCAGTTACAATTTTAATATCATTAAAAATAAAAGATTTTACAATACAAGATAACAAAATGAATTTAAAGGAGTATTGGAAAATAGCAAGAAACAAAGAACATTTAAAAGACATATACAAGTGTATGTTTTATAGAAGAATTTCAGCACAAGGAGCAATGACAGAATTATTACCAATTGTTTTATTCTTAAGATTAGGTACAGAACTAAGCTTTGGAAGTTATAATACATTGTTTGCAATAATTTCAATCATTTCATTGCAAATATTAAAAAGAATAAATAATAAAAATATAAATAAAAAATTTTATCCATATATGGCAGTTGTGATTTTTGTATCTTCATTAATGGTAGTATTTAATGCTAGTTTCGCAACACTTTTAATTTATTACATTTTAATGAATTCATTTGGAAAAATAATTGAATCGGAATCATGTAGTGCTGTATATGCGGCAATTAAAGTAGATAATTTAGAAAAATATAGAAAAGAACATATAATGACATTTAATATGTATATGTTTGTAGGACAAATAATAAGTTATAGTTTAGTATTTATTTTATATAATTATTTTTATAATTTAAATATTTTATCAATATCAATAGCTATATTAATGTTTTTCTTAATAATATCTACAATTTATTTAAGAAAAACAGAAAATTATATGTATGAAAGAATTGAAGAAAAATAAAAGAAATTCAAAAACATTAAGAGGTAAAAGATGAACATAGGAATAGATATAGATAATGTAATATCAAACTTTGATGAAGTATTAAAAAAAGAATTCTTAATACATGACAAAGAACTAAGAAATACAGGAATAATTAACCCAGAAGCATATATGACAAAAGGAATGTTTGACTGGACTGATGATGAAATATGGACATTTTATTTAGAAAACATAGGAAGAATAACCCCTAATCTAGATGTAATTGAAGGTGCAAGTAAATACATAAAAAAGTTAAAACAAGATGGACATACTATATAATAGAGATACTAATGAATTTAAACGAGTATGTTCATGGAAAGAAATATATGATATTATATCTAATAATAAAATAAATGTGATATTGGACACTGATACATATAACGAATGTGATGACCAATTTGCTTTATCTTATTTAATAAAATCACAAGATAAATTTAATATTGAAGCAATAACAGTTGCACCATATTCTCATAATACAAGAAATGTATCTGTTCCAGAAGGACAAGAATTAAGCTATAAAGAAATACTTAAAATATGTAGGTGGCTTGATTTTGATACATCAAATAAAGTATTTAAGGGCTCAATGGACTATATTCAAAATGAATATAACGAAAATAATGATGCAGTTAATAAAATAATAGAAATTGCTTTAAAAAATGATAAAACATATATATTAGGAATTGGTGCAATTACTAACATTGCATTAGCAATAAAAAAAGAACCTAAAATAATAGATAAAATAGAAGTTATATGGCTTGGTGGAAATGAATTAGGAAACAAAGACAATTTAGAATATAATTTCAGACAAGATGTAGAGGCTGTTAAAATTGTATTAGAATCACAAGTTAAATTAACTATACTACCTTGCAAAAATATAGTGTCTACTTTAAGAATTGATATTAATACTTTAAAAGAAAATATAGGAAATAAATCAGAGTTATGTGATTACTTAATAAAAAGATTTTATAATGATGGATACCATGGAATTCAAGAATCAAGAGTTATTTGGGATATTTCAGTTATTGCATATATGATAAATAAAAATTGGTTTGAAACTAAAGAAATAAGTTCTCCAAATATAAAAGAGGATACTTCTTATGAAATGACTCAAAATAAGCATAATGTAACTTTTGTAACAAAATTGAATAGAGATAAAATATATGAAGATTTATTTAATAAATTAGGAGCAAGAAATGAAGTATAATGAAATGAAACAGGCTGTAAAACTATTAAGTAAAGAATGGAATTTAGGGAAAAAAGAATCTGGAGCAGATAATGATATTTGTGCATGGATATATTTATTTGATGTTTTACAAGAAAGTGAAAAAATAATAAAATATAAAGATGGAAACAAACTTATAGGATTTTGTGGTTACTCAAAAGAATGTTCAAACAAACATAAATTATCTAAAAAGTTTTATGGTTTTGTAAAAAATAGATTATATAAAAGCAAAAGCATAAAAAATTTAAAAGCATTTATAGAGTATGAAAATAATTATAATTACATTCCAGAAGAACTTAAAAATTACTTTGATGGAGAGGTTTCAATATTAATAGTAGATGAAGATTATAGAGGAAAGAAAATAGGAAAAAAACTTTTATTAGACGTATTTGAGCTTGCCAAAAAAGATAATATGAAAAATATTCAGATAGTAACAGATGAATCATGCAATTATAAATTTTATGAAAGTTTAGGATGTAAAAAGGTATATGAAACAATAGTTGAAAACAAAGAAATAGAACAACTTGGAAATGGATATACCGAAAAAGCATTTATATATGAAAAGAAATTATAGAAAGAGGATTAAATATGCAAAAGTTTAATTATCATACACATACTAGAAGATGTGGACATGCTGACAACAATATGACAGATGAAGATTTTGTAAAACTATTTATACAAAAAGGGTTTACAAAAATAGCATTTACAGACCATTGTCCTGAAAAAGAAGAAATAGATCATAGAAAAAATATGAGAATGAAGTATAGTGAAAAAGATGAATATTTAAATAGTATAAAATTATTAAAAGAAAAATATAAAGATGCAATCGAAATTGAAACAGGATTTGAAGTTGAATATCTTCCTGGACAAGAACAAAATCTCTTGGAATTAAAAAGTGAAACAGATAAGATAATTCTAGGACAACATTTTATATATGATGAAAATAAAAATATAAAATTTTTGAGAAGACAAAAGTTTACTGATGAGGACGCTTTAAAATATGCAAAATATATAAAAATAGCAATTGAAAAAAACATACCAGATATAATAGCACATCCTGATGTATATATGCTAAGTAGAGACAATTATACAGAAGTGGATGAAAAAGTTGCACATATAATTTGTAGTACAGCAGAAAAATATGGAATACCAATAGAAATTAATTTGTCTCATCCTAATGAATTTATAATAGGAAAAAGAGAAAGGATTATATATCCTTGTAAAGAATTTTGGAGAATAGCTTCAGAGTATAAATATTTAAATGTATTATACGGAGTAGATGCTCACTTTAAATACCAAATTATGAATTATGAGAAGGCTATAGAAGTTGCAAATAAGTATATAGGACAAGAAATTATAGATAAATTACATTTTTGTAATTAAAAATTAGGAGTAGAATAGTATGAGTGGATTATTGATTGCCCGGATTTGGTGCAATAGGGAAAACAACAATGTCAAAAAAATACAACAATATAATTGATTTAGAATCTAGTTCATTTAAATACATAATAGATGAAGAATTAATAAAAATAAATCCTGAAGAAAGAAAAGGATTAAAATCAAGAAAATTAAATAAAGAATTTCCAAACAATTATTATAATCAAATAATAAAAGAACTAGAAATTTATGATATAGTGTTAATATCAATGCATAAAGAAATTATTGATTTACTAGAAAAAAATAATATTAGTTATTATGTTGTTTATCCAGAAGAAAATATGATAGAGGAAATAATTGAGAGATGTAAAAAAAGAGGTAATAAGTATGATTTTTTAATTGGTGTTAAAGATGCTTATTATAGATTATATCCAAATAAAAGGAATAATGTTATTTGGATGAAAAAAGGGGAATATTTGGAAGATGTTTTAATTAGAAATAATTTGTTTAAAACATAAAAGGAGTTTATATCATGAAATTAACAAGTAAAGAAGCAAGAAATATATTAGAAATAGAAAGAAAAACAGCAAAGAATGATAGATGGATAGAACATTGCATTTGTGTTGGAGATACAGCAGGAAGAATAGCACAAGCATTAAAGGAAAAAGGATATGATGTAGATATAGATAAAACAATAACTCTTGGATATTTACATGATATTGGCAAATAATTTATGATAGATAAAAGGTTAATTGATATTATGATTAGAAGAGGAGCTTATTCAAATACACAATATCATATTAAAGAAACATATAAACTAAAAGAATATTTTGACATTTTATTAGGATATAACTTATATGATTTATTTCCAGAAATAAAAGAAAATTTATAGGAGAAACAAATGGAACAAGAAACAAAGAAAATAAATAGAAGTATAAAAATATATCCATTATTTGCATCATTTACAGGAGACTTAATATTCTTTGTGCCAATAGACACACTATTTTTAACATTGGTAAAAGGATTAAGTGCAAGTCAAATAACAGCAATGACAATGGTTGCATTAATAATATGTATAGTATTTCAAAAAGTAATATTATCAATTGTAAAAAAGATAGGAAATGTAAATTCATTAAGACTAGGAGCAACTATGTTGTTAATTGCATCATTAGTATTAACATTTGGAAAATCGTTTATTGCAATGTTATTATATAAAAGCATACATGAATTAGCAGTTATGTTTTTAAATATGGATGAAATAATTTTGAAAAATAATTTAAAAGCTGTAAATAGAAAAGACGATTATTTTAAAATAAGAAATAAATCAAAGATTATTTATGCTATTATAACGTTATTCACAGCATTAGTAGCAGGAAAAATGTTTAATGTAAATCATTATTTACCAATGTATTTATCAATAATAATATATGTATTGGTATTAGGAACGGCATTTTTATATTATGAGGCAAAAGTAGAGGAAGAACTAGAAACGAAAAAAGAACATAAAAAACTAAAGATAACATCAATAATATTCTATGTAATATTATCAAATGCAGTATTTTATTCAATAATAAAAATGGGACAAAACAATAGTAAATTATTTATGCAATATGATTTTCAAAAATTCTTATCTGTTGAAATGGTAACATACTACATAACAACAATAGTGTTTATATCAAGGATAGCGAGATTAGTAGGCAATGTAATATTTGGGAAAGTATATTTAAAAATAAAAGATAAAATGAGCATTGTTCTAACAATATGTTTGGCATTAGCGTTTTCATTATTGATTATAGGACACTTTATAGAATTAGCATTTATCTGTAAAGTTATAATTATGTCTTTAGGATTTTTCTTAATATTAGCAATAAGAGATTCATTCCAAACATATATAGAAGATGTTGCTTTAACTATTTCAAATAAAGATGAACAACAAGAAATTATAATTAAAATTGAAGTTTATAGAAGATTAGGAACATTAATATTAAGTGCTATTTTTACATTAATATTGATGAAATACGAACTAATTGTAATAGAATTTATTTTATTAGGATTAAGTATTATAGAAATATTTATTAATAAAAGACTATGTAGCAAGTTAGCAAAATATGGTAGCAGTGATAGATAGCAAATAATTAAATGCTATCTATTTTTTAGTTAAATTTGTAAAAAAATCCCTGTTGAATATATGGTTTTTAGTATTGTATAATCAACTTAAGAGGTGCAATAATTTATGAGAATAATAAAAAAATATGGAAAAGACATATTATATAAGGAATTAAAGAAAAGCTATAATTTTTTTATTAAAGAAGCAAATACAGATAAAAAAAGCAAAGGCTATGGACTAATAAAAGATAAAACAATTTTAGCTGATAATATAGCAAGTATAGCATCAGTAGGATATGGTTTAGCAGCATTAGTTATCGGAGTAGAACATAATTGGATAAAATATAAAAAGGCTTATGATAGAGTAAACAGAACACTAGAAACCTTTATAAATAACGTAGAAGGAAAAAACGGGTTTTATTATCATTTTGTGAATATGCAAACAGGAAAAAGAGAATGGAATTGTGAAGTATCAATAATAGATACAGCAATTTTTATATGTGGTGCTATAACTGCAGGTGAATATTTCGGAAAAGAAGTAAAAAATAAAGCAAATATCTTATATAAAAGAATAAATTGGGAATGGTATAGAAACGAAACAAACAATTTATTTTATATGGGATATAAACCTGAAAAAGGATTTTGGGGACAATGGGATGGATATGCTGAACAATTAATGATGTATGTATTAGGAGTTAGTTCACCAACATATCCAATAAATAAAAGTATGTATTATGAATTTAATAGAAAAAAGAAGGATTATAAAGATATAAAGGATATAATATATACATATTGTGGAACATTATTTACATATCAATATTCACATGCATGGATTGATTTTAGAAATTTAACGGATATTAATGGAGTTAATTGGTTTGAAAATTCAATAAAAGCGACAAAAGCAAATAGAGAATATTGTATAGATAATAAGAACAGATTTAAAACTTATGGAGAAAACTCTTGGGGATTAACTTCTTGTCTTTCTCCAAAAGGATATATAGGATCAGGAGCTGAACCTTGTGATACTAATTTAGAGATAGAAAACGATGGTACAATATCTCCATGTGGTGCAATTGGCTCAATAGTGTTTACACCAAAGGAAAGCATACAGGCTATGGAATATTATTATAATACATTTAGAAAATTGTGGGGAAAATACGGCTTTAAAGATGGCTTTAATTTAGAAGGGAAAAAAGGCTGGTTTGCAAATGAATACATAGGAATTGATAAAGGAATAGGAATGTTAATGATAGAAAATTATTTAAATGAAACTATATGGAAATATTTTATGAAAAATGAGTATGTCATTAAAGGATTAGAAATGTTAGAATTTACTGATACTAAATCAGAAGATTTGAAATTTAACAAAATATAATTTGGAAGAAATTACAATTGAAATAGTATATAAAAAATGATATAATATATGTAGATGTGTAATATCACATAATAGTAGTAACAAATAACCAAAATGTTTTAACTAAAATGGAGGTATTAAGATGAAAATTTGTATTTTACGGAGAGATGGAGAAAATGTTCATAATGGAATGGTAGAAGTGATGTTTGCAATAACAGAGAAATATTTTGGAAAAAGAAAATTATTTTTAGATAAGAACGAAAAAGAATTCACACAGATGATTACTTTTTCAGTTTCTGATAATGAAGATTCGTCCAATATAGTTCAATTTATAATTGCAGTATCAGAAGTAAATCCATTATATGCTGTGAGGATTTTGAAGTAAAAGCAATGAAAAACTCTAACCTAGCAAATGCTTGATTAGAGTTTTTATTTTTTACTTTTAATGAAAAATGCTCTTTTCAATTTCTGCCATACACTCATTAGCAATACTTGCAACAGCTGACCATGAACCAACCTGTGTAGAAATAGGTTTTACCATACTGTGCAATTCTGATATTGTTTTAAGTGCTTCATTCTTGGTAGAGCAGAAATCTTCTAAAGTCTTTTTGAAGTGCCTTGCTGTTTCATCAGAAGAATCAACAGATTTAAACTGTTTTTCGACTTCTTGCTTAAATCCAGCCGGAGAGAATGTACCGTTATTCACAAACGATTTCAAATTTTCTAAAATATTAGATAATTTTGTGAATGGATCATTACTCTGTTCGTTTGGATTTTGCATAGCATCTAACATCCGTTTTTGATAGTTTTCAAAAGTCTTATCGTTCATATAGAAACCTCCTAAAAATATTTATTTTTACTTTGATGATTTACTTTGAGTGAAAAAAGGTTAAAACTACAAAAATCTAATTATAGTATAACACAAAATTATGTAAAATACAAATGCACTATTGAAAATAACTGGATTTTCCTTTACTTTTACATAAAATCATGATATACTATTTACATAATTTTAGCAATTTGCTAATCAAATTTTTTAATCCTGTTTTACAGGTTGATATAGAGTCAGTTATTATAAAATGAATATTTTAAGGAGGAAAAATATGGAGAAAGTATTGATTTTGTTAGCGTTTGCCTTTTGCAGTCCGTGTGTTATATTGATTGTAGTAGCATATATTGATGAAATTAATAATAAGCGTATTATGAAAAAAGCAAAGAAAAGCTATGACAAAAAACTAAACGATGCAATGAGATTTTATCTATTAGCTACTTCATTGAAATATAAAATAAGAAGCGGCTGGGATGAAACTCATTGGAACGTGAGTAAAGAACGGATTGAAAGCATAGCAGAACATGTTTATGGTACATGCATATTAGCATTAAGCATTGATTCTGAATTTGAAACAAATTTAGACATTAATAAAGTTGTGAAAATGCTTGTTATCCATGAATTAGGAGAGGTTGTAATAGGAGATATTACACCATTTGATAATATTACTCCTGAAGAAAAGATGGAAAAAGAACATGAAGCTATCAAAGAAGTTCTTGGAGACTTAATCAAGAAAGATGAGTTTTATTCATTACTATTAGAATTTGATGACAAGAAAACAAAAGAAGCTGTTTTTGCACATCATTGTGACAAACTGGAAGCAGATATTCAAGCTAAAGTTTATCAGGATATGGGATGTCAACATTCTTTAGATGAGCAGAAGAATAATGTTGTTTTCAAAAGTCAGAGAGTTCAGCAAATGGTAAAAGATGGAGCTAAATCTGCATTCGATATTTGGTATGAATGGGATAAGTCATTGTATTTTGATGATGAGACATTCTCCAATATTCTTGATTATGTGAAAGAGATTAATACTCAACAAGATTTTTAATGTAACTCGTAAACAATAATTTGTTAGGAGGAAAACTATGGCATTTGAAGATTACAAAGATTTAGATGTAAAACCTGAAAAAAACAATGTACAAAAGAAAATTTAGTTAGAAATATTCCCTAATGAAACATGTTTCACTTGTGTTCATCATGGATGCACAGATGGAATTGAAACCATATGTCAGGGTTATAAACGAGCTGGAATGATTACAATATTTTTAGAAAGCTAATTAATTCTAATAATCGTTAAATGCAAGATTAGGGAGATTATCAATTATGATAGACTCCCTTTTATTTACTTTTAAGTGTAATTGTGATATAATTCACATAATTCAATTTTTATAATCTCCTTTTGGAGTTCACATAGAGAAATATATAGACATCAAAATAAATATTTTAAGGGAGAAATTTTATGGCTCTAAAAAAGGTAAAACTAAACTATATGTCAGCAACAACACATACAGAACCTAAAGCAAAAATCAAAATATCATCTACTAAAATGGAAGAATTAGATAGGACTATTAAAGAAAAGACTAGACAAAATAATTCTGATTTTAATGTAGGACGTGATAATTTAAAAGACAATATATATTATAGTAATTAAAAAATAATTCATAAATATTTTTCTAGGAGGATAGCATGTTATTTTCAATATTTTCTTTTTTTATGATTTTTGTACTATGTTTATTATCAATATCTGCTGTTATATATAATAATGTGTATAACATTTTAAAGTTTAAAAATAAACAAGAAATCAGTATTGATAAGTTGAAATTTGAAAAATGTATTTTACCCTACAAAAGTAACTCGCAAACTAATTAGTTAAGGAGAAAGATAATATGGGAGCTACATTCTTTGCTCCACCAGTAGACCATACTGGTGATGAATAAGAGAAAAAGTAAAGCAAGGAGTTCGTTTCGACGGACTTCTTTCCTTTGGTCTTGAATTATACATAAATTTGTGATAGAATATGTGCATACTTTTTCAATCTTGCCAAGTGCAAGTTACTAGATAAATTTAATAATCTCCTATGGAGTTAAACATATAAGAGCATATAGACATTTCAATAATTATTGGAGGAGGAAAAAATATGAAAAAAGAAGTACGGAATCAAATTGAAGAATTTATTAAATACAACATAGAATTAAGAAGATTGTCAGAAGAAAACTTTGCTGATAAACGGGCAAAAGATATTGTTTCGTTTTGGATACATGAAATTAATTTTGAATTATATTCTATGCAGACAATGGGAGTTCTTTATTATGACACATCAAAGTTAGCCTATGGAATAGACAGTACAAAACTTGATTTGAATGAATTATCAAATATTGAACTTGAGCTAGTCCTTAATTATTATTGGCGAAAAGGATATACACTAAATCGTTATGATAATATTATTATGGAAAAACCTGATATTATTGTAATTGATTGGAGTAAACCACAGAAACAAAAATTGCATGATAAGATGTATGTCTTAAAATTTGAATGGACTAAATTTAAAAAGTTCTTCAATATGCAAAATAAAGCCAATTCTTTTTTTTACTCAATTTTTTTGGCTATGAAAGATTTTTATTGGTACTATATCTGGAATCATTCTTATTGTATTAGTGCAATAAAGGCATATAGAAAAAGCTTTAAATCTAAAAAAGTAATTAAAAGAAGAGAAAAGATTTTTAAAAGAGTACTCAAAATCAAACAAAAATTCAATAAATAAGAGAGCCATTGGCTCTTTTATTTATATTAACACTTTAGTGAGATGAGAATGCAAAGCATTCGAAACAGTTAACCACCTGCTAGGCAGGTGCGAGTTGAAAGCTTACAGAAAAAGACATCTCAATATGATATAATAAAGGTGTTCAAGCCTAATATATCATGAAAGGAGAGATGCCTTATGGCAAATAGTGGTATTTAAGAATATTTAAAAATACATACACAAAAGAAATTGATGGGAAAAAATACTTATGCATAGAATCATATAGCAATAGATTAAGAAAAACAATTATTTATTATGAAGAATATAATACTTTTGCATATAAAAGGACCGAAGAATATATAGAATATACCATAGACTATTGAAATAACCAATAAATTAAAAAATATTTATATAAAATTTAAAAACTAAAAGATGTAAATTTATATTTAAAAGATTAGAGTTATTAGATAAAAAGTATAAATATGTTGTTTGAAAATATTTTTTGTGTTAGAATATAAAAACAATCATACTACTTTGTGAGAAAATATTGTAATTGGAGGTAATGATATAATGGAAAAATGGAAATGTCCAAAATGTGGAAATGAAGAATATGAAAAGGACCAATTTCAGGCAACTGGAGGGAATTTTGCAAAAATTTTTGATGTTCAAAATAAGAAGTTTATAACAATTAGTTGTACCAAATGCGGATACACGGAATTATACAAAACAGGAACAAGTGCAGCAATGAACATATTTGATTTTCTAATGAACTAGGTACAAAATAAAAAATATGGAGAAAAGATATATGAAAAAAATATTAAAATATGGAACAATTGCAATTATTATAATGGTAACAATTATTATAGGTATAAATATATATGTAAAAATATCTACTAATAAAAAAATTGTGAAAGAAGCAGATTATACAAAATTACCAAACATAGATTGTATAATAGTTTTAGGTGCTGGAATATGGAATAATGAACCTAGTCCTATGCTAGAAGATAGATTATTAGAAGGAATAAATTTATATAAAAATAATGTATCAAATAAAATAATAATGAGTGGAGACCATGGTAGAGCAGAATATGATGAAGTAAATATAATGAAAAACTATGCTATTGAAAGAGGAGTTAAATCAGAAGATATTTTTATGGACCATGCAGGATTTTCAACTTATGAAAGTATTTATAGAGCAAAAGCAATTTTTAAAGCGAAAAGAATTGTTGTAGTAACTCAAAAATATCATTTGTATAGAGCATTATATATTGCAAAACAACTAGATCTAGAAGCATATGGAGTTGGAGCAGATCCAAGACAATATGTAGGAGCAACATATAGAGAAATAAGAGAAATATTGGCAAGAGATAAAGATTTTATAAAATGTATATTTAAGCCAGAACCTACATACTTAGGAGAAACAATTCCTGTCAGTGGTAATGGGGATGTTACAAATGATTAAATAAGCAAGTGATTAATACCCACTTGCTTTTATACTATATATTAGAAAAATTATGAAACTTTATTTAATGTTACTGTTATATATAAATGAAAGCAGGTAAAAAATGGAGAAAGATTTAGATAAAAAATTGTACAATGATTATTTGAATGGAGAAAAAGAAGCATTTGAAATTCTTTATAACAAATACAAAAATAAAATTGAATATTTTATTTATAACATAGTAAAAGACTATCAAAAAGCAGAAGATATAACTCAAGAAACTTTTATATACGTTATACAACACCAAATGAGAGAAAATAGCTCTTTTAAATACTATATTTATCTTGTTGCAAGAAGCAAAGCACTAAATTATATAAATGTGGAAAAAAGAAGAAATGAGATAACAGAAAAATATCTTGCAAATGGTGACGAACAAATTGAAAAAGACGTATTAGATATTATTACAACAGAAGAGAATAAAAAAGAACTATTAGAATCAATAGAATTGTTAGATGAAAGATATAAAAATGCTATTTATCTCGTAAATATTGAAGGATTATCTTATGAAGAAACTTCAAAAATATTAGGAGAAACTCTACAAAATACAAAAACTCTAATCCATAGAGGAAAAAAACAATTAAGAAAAATCCTGTTAAAGAAAGGATTTAATGAAATGAATAAAGTTTTGAAAATTTTTGTAATAATTATATGCACTACAATCGCATTATCAGGAATAGTCTATGCTACAACAGTTATATATAATAAGTATATAAAAAATAATACAAATCATAATATTACAATGAACCCATCATATCAAAGTACACTAGATGAAAATACAATAAATAATTTATGGGTGGGAACATTAGATTTAGCATGGAAAGAACTAGAAGATAAAATTGGATTAAATAAGATAGAATTAGAAGGTGAAATGCCACAAATTGCAAATGATTTAAATGAAAGTACATTTTCAAAAGAAATGCTGAATCCAAATGATTATAAAATAAATGTAGAAAGAACAGTTACAAATGGATACAAAATAGATGCTACACTTAATAAAGAATTGAATTTTTTAGAATCATTTGATAATTTTAATGATTATAAATGGACATTTGGAAATGGTGATGAAGCTATTAAATATTTTGGAATAAATAATGCGAGTCCAGAAAAAATGAATAAAAATGTTGAAATTCTATTTTATAATAAATTAAATAATGGCAGTTTATTAAGTAATGATATGGCTATAAAATTAAAGACAAAAGAAGGAGACGAAATAATACTTTATAGAACAGATGATAAAAAATCATTTGACGAATATTATGAAGATATAAAAGTAAAAACAGAAAATTATAAAGGACGTACAGAATTTTCAGAAGATGACGAATTAAGAGTTCCATATGTAAGGGTAAATGGAATGATTAATTACAACCAATTATATGATAAAAAGATAAAAAACTCTAAAGGATTATACATATATGATGTTGTCCAAAATGTTAATTTTTATTTAAATGAAAGAGGTTGTAATTTATCAAGCAAAGCGGCAATGGTTACAGAATATATGGGAATAGGAGAAGATACAAAATATTGTTATTTTCAAGATACTTTTATAATATTTATGAAAGAGTCAAATTCTGATAAACCATATTTTGCATTAAAAGTAGATAATAATGATATTTTGGAAAAAATAGAAGAAACAGATGAACCAAAAATATTTGATAGTACAACTTTAGCAGATAGGGAAAAATATTATAGCAAATACTTACAAGGTGGAGAATATAAATTTTTTGAAGATGAAAAATATGAATATTATTATCCAACTCAAAAAACACAAGTTGTCCAAGTATATTTTAAGAATGGAGATATAATGACAGCAGAAGAAGCACTAAAACAAGGAAAAATATCTATGGATTTGTTAGATAAATATGAAATTGAATATTTTAAAAAAGAAAAATAATTGTAAAAAACTTTAATCCTTTAATTATAAATTTAAAGTAGAAAAAATAAGATTACCTAATAAAAGAATAGCTAATTTTAGCTATTCTTTTATTTACAATTACTTTCATCAGAAGAATTAACATTCTTTTCACAAATTTTCGGTGGCTCTTTAAAACTCAAATACCAGCTAATACCATTTTGATTTTCATTAATATAATTTTGTCTTTCAAGTAACTCATTAAATGTTTTTGGAGCAGGAACAATAACAGGTTGACCTGGCATCCAATTAGCAGCAGTAGAACCTTTACTACAATCAGCCATTTGCAAAGCTTGAACAGTTCTTAAAATTTCAGGAATAAATCTTCCAACATTTAAAGGGTAAATTAAAATAGTTCTAACAATTTGTTTGTCATCAATAATAAAAACAGTTCTAACAGTTTCAGTTGAACTTACATCATTTGAAATCATTCCATATTTTCTTGCAATTTGACCATTTCTATCTGCAATAATAGGAAATGGAAGTTGTATACCAGTTTTACAGTAAATGTCATAAATCCAGGCTAAATGAGATGGATTGCTATCAATACTTAAGCCTAAAAGTTCAGTATTCATCTGTTGAAAATATGTATATGCTCGTGAAAATGCAATCATTTCGGTAGTACAAACTGGTGTAAAATCTCCAGGATGAGAAAACAAAACAAGCCACTTACCTTTATAATCATTTAAAGATTTTGGCCCAAAGCTAGTAATAGCATCAAATTCTGGAGCTTTTTGACCGATTTTAACATTGCCGTTCATCATTAATTCATAATCCATAAAAAATCTCCTTTCGTTTTTGATATAATATTAAGAAAATGATACAAATGTGAATGGTTATTAACAATTTTATAAAAACAATTTTATAAAGATAATTAAACATTTTGCAAAAGAAAAATGACTTTTAGTAAAAAATAATCATTCATAAAGAAAAAATAATATATAATAAGCACCCATAAAAAAGGAGGAACAAGAATGAAAGAAATAGAAACCGAAAGATATGAAATAAGAATTCCAAAAATAGAAGATGCAGAAGAAATATACGAAAAATGGGGAACAGACAAAGAAAAAATGGCTCAATACAAAGAACATAAAACATATAGAAATATAATAGAAGCAAAAAGATTGATTAATGCAGTAATAGAAGAAACTGAAGATGGAATAACCTTCTGGATTATAGAGGAAAAAGAAAAACATGAAATAGTAGGCTATATAAAACTACAAGCGATGTCGTTAAAAAATAGAAAATGTGAAGTTGCATTTTATTTCTTAAAAAGATGGAGAAGAGATGGAACACCAGAAGAAGTACTTAGTAAAGTAATAGAATACATTTTTACAAAAACTATATATGAAACAGTTGTAATGAAGTATTATGCTACAATTCAAGAAGATATAGAAATATTACATAGCATTTTAACTAAAATAGGAATGATAAGAGAAGGAATTTTGAGAAATAGACTTATCAATGATAAAGGAGAAAAAATAGATAGATACATATATTCAATTTTAAAAGAAGAATGGCAAGAAAATAAAAATTAATAAACTAAATCTATTGACATATTAATATTTTAGAAATAAAATAACATTGAAAATAATGTTAATAAAAAAGAAAAAATTGTTAACAATAAAAATGTTAGGAGGAATTAATATGGCATTAGTAACAACAAAAGAAATGTTTGAAAAATCAATGAAAGAAGGATTTGCAATAGGTGCATTTAACATCAATAATATGGAAATAATACAAGGAATAGTAGATGCTGCAGCAGAAACAAATTCACCAGTTATATTGCAAACATCAGCAAGTGCAATAAAATATGCTAGAATAAATTATTTAATGAAAATGGTTCAAGCAGCAGTTGAGGAACATCCAAATATACCAATAGTTATACACTTAGACCATGGACCAGATTTTGAAACAGCCAAAATGTGTATTGATAATGGATTTACATCTGTAATGATAGATGGTTCAAAATATGATTTTGAAGAAAATGTAGCTTTAACAAAAAAAGTAGTAGATTATGCTCATGCACATGGAGTAGTAGTTGAGGCTGAACTTGGAAAATTAGCTGGAATAGAAGATGATGTAAATGTAGATGCAAATGATGCAATGTATACAGACCCAGCACAAGCAGAAGAATTTGTAAGAAGAACAGGATGTGATTCTTTAGCAATAGCTATAGGAACAAGCCATGGTGCTTATAAATTCAAAGGTGAAGCAAAATTAAGATTTGACATATTAAAAGAAATAAAAGAAAGAATACCAAATACACCAATAGTATTACACGGAGCATCAACAGTAATACCAGAATTAGTAGAAATGTGTAATGAATTTGGAGGAAATATTCCTGGAGCAAAAGGTGTACCAGATGAAATATTACATGAAGCTAGTATATCAGGAGTTTCAAAAATAAATGTAGATACTGACTTAAGACTTGCAATGACAGCTGGAATTAGAAAAGAATTTGCTGAAAATCCAAATGTATTTGATCCAAGAAAATATTTAGGAGAAGCAAGAGAATTAATAAAAGAAACTGTAAAACATAAAATGGTTGATGTTTTCGGCTCAGCAAATAAAGCATAGATAAATTAAAAAATCAAAACAAGAAAATGGTTGAAGCCAACAGAAAAATTCTGTAGTTTCAACCATTTTTCAATTTTAGACATTCCTAATTATATATCATTAACTTATTTGAAAATTAATTAAATTATAAAAATTTTTATATTTTATTAGACATCTGTTGTCTAATTCTTCTTTCAGCATCTTTTTTTGCAATATCTTCACGTTTATCATAAAGTTTTTTACCTTTTCCAATACCTAATTCAACTTTAACTAAATTGCCTTTAAAATATAAATTTATAGGAACTAAACTATAGCCTTTTTGCTTAGTAAGTCCAATCAATTTATTAATTTCGCGTTTATTTAACAAAAGTTTTCTATCACGTAAAGGATTTTTATTAAAAATATTTCCATGTTCATATGGACTTATATGCATTCCAACTATGTAAACTTCACCATTTCTAATTATGGCATAACTATCTTTTAAATTAGCTTTACCGCTTCTAATAGATTTTATCTCTGTACCACTTAAAACAATACCAGTTTCCAATTTATCGGTAATATCATAATTATGATAAGCAGTAGGATTTTTCGCAATTAAATTATCATTCTTCATAAAAAACCTCGATTCAAATAAAATAAACAAATATAGTATAACACGAAAAATCCAAAACTGCAATAAAAGTTAAAACAAACTAATCATTATCATCATGATTGTTTCTACCATTAGTAAGTTGCATAGAATAATACCAAACCACAGCAATAATAGCAATAGCAACTATACCAAGAATAAGCCAAGTCCAAGCACTTGCAGACATTCCTCCTGACATATTAGAAGAACCAGTAGCAACTCTAGTAGTATTATAATTATTTGTTCTAGACATAGAATTATGAGTATCAGAATTCATACCATTTTCTACAGAACCAGTAACATCTTTAGAAACATTAGAAACATCTCTTACAGCATTTTCAACAGCATTTTCAACAGTATTTTCGACTCCGCCAACAACATTTCTTACATCATTAGCAACATTTCCTAAACCATCTGTAGCAAAACAAACAGTAAAAGAAAAAATTGAAGCCAAAATAATAGCTAAAGAAATTAAAAGTTTTTTCTTCATGACATATCCTCCTTAAAAAATAAACGACTTAATTTTAATTTAAATCTAATAATATTATTTTAAAATTTGGACAAAATATACATGTTAAAAAAAGAAAAAAGCAGAATTTTGTAAAATCTGCCTTAATATATAAAATTTATTTCAATTTAATTAATATAGCTATAGCTAATAAAATTAAAACAATACCTACAACAATTAATAAAATATTAAGAATGTTAGATAAACTTAATCCAGAATTAGAATTTACATTACTAACTTTTGCAGAGCTTGTACTAGTAGTTGCTATATTACTATTAGTAGATGTAGCAGAGTTATTTGCTGAAGTATTACTTTCTCTTGATGAACTATTAGTAGAAGTATTGTCGTTAGAAGTGTTAGAAGAAGTATTACTTGAATTTTCAGATAAATTTAAATCTACAGCATTTACTGTAAAAGGTAATAAAGTTAATAAAAGAATAATTGCTATAACTAAAAAACTTTTAGAAAATTTTAACATTTTTAACCTCCTATTTTTTCATTTGATTTACTTGTATATAATAACACAAAGTAATAAACATGTCTAGAAAAAAGTATAAAAAAATGAAATAATTACAACATAAAAAGACTGGTAAGAATCCTCACCAGTCAAAATATTAGAAACATCACTTCTTAGAAATAACAATTATAGAAGTTTTACCTTGTGGATTTCCAAAACAATCGTAATGCTTTTGTTCACTAGAATAATCTAAAGTATAACCTAAGTCTTTTAAGACCAAAACGATGGCATTTTTAGAATAATAGTTTTCTAATAATAATTTTTTATCAAAAATACTTTTTCCATTAAAATTATTATTAGTTTTTATTAATTCTTCCAAAAATCCAGCTTTAGTTATAGCCTTCTTTTTCTTGTAGTATTCTAAAAACCGTGTTGCTTCTGATACATTAAAATCCATATTTTGTTGTTCCATTGTTGATTACCTCCTTGTTGATAAAATGGATTTTACTACTTAAATTAATAAATAACAAAAATTATTATAACACCTATGTCGAAAAAAGTCAAAAGTATGCAAGAAAAAAATAGCTAAAAAGCTATTTTTAAATTGAAAACTATTTAGAATTTTTGTTATTATTGTTTTGTCTTTCTTCATTTTGGCTATTATTGTTATTATTATTTCTATTTTCTTTATTTTTCTTAGACATTGAAATGCACCTCCAATCAAAATCTAAAAATATTTTTACCAAAAAACAAAAAAATATTCATTCAAAAATTGTTTTTTTTATAAAAAAGATATATAATATAAAACGAATTTAGAAAATAAGCATAAAATATATAAAAATAAAAAGGAGCATAAAATAATGGCATATGAAAATAAAAAATTAGAAGAATTTAATGAATACATAAGATTTAGAAAAGTGGCTGTAATTGGGCTTGGGGTAAGTAATATACCTTTATTAGATTATTTATATGAAAAAAAAGCTAGAGTAACAGTTTTTGACAACAAAACAATAGATGACATTTCAAAAGAAATATTAGATAAAATAACAACATATGGATTTGAATTTTCTTTTGGTGCAAACTCACTAGAAAATTTAAAAGGATTTAATGTTATATTTAGGTCACCAAGTTGTTTACCAACAAAACCAGAATTAAAAGCAGAAGCCCAAAGAGGAGCTATTGTTACAACAGAAATAGAAATGCTTATGGAAATGTGTCCATGTAAAATGATAGGAGTAACTGGAAGTGATGGAAAAACAACAACTACAAGTTTAATAAATCATATTTTAGAAAAAGCAGGTTATAATACATTCTTAGGAGGAAATATAGGAACACCACTATTTACAAAGTTACCAGAAATGACACCAGAAGATATAGTAGTATTAGAATTAAGTAGTTTCCAATTGATGAATATGCAAGTAAGCCCACAAATTGCAGTTATGACAAATGTAACACCAAACCATCTAAATATTCACAAAGATTATGATGAATATATAGGAGCAAAAAAATGTATATTCAAAAATCAAAGCGAGGATGATATTTTAATTTTAAATTATGATAATGAAATAACAAGAAATTGTGCAAAAGAAGCCAAAGGAAAAGTAATATTTTTTAGTAGTAAAGAAAAATTAGATAATGGATTTATAGTAGATGATGGAGTTATAAAAGAATGTGAGGACAAAGTTAGAAAACACATTTTAAATACAGATGAAGTAATACTAAGAGGTGCTCATAACTTTGCAAATATTGCCACAGCCTTAGCTGCTACAAAAACATTAGTTGATACAGATACAGCAGTAAAAGCAATAAAAGAATTCAAACCAGTCGAGCATAGAATTGAATTTGTAAGAGAAATAGGAGGAGTAAAATGGTATAATGATTCAGCAAGTTCATCTCCTACAAGAACATTATCAGGATTAAATGCATTTAAAGAAGATATAATTTTAATTGCAGGAGGTTATGATAAAAATTTAGATTACACACCACTTGCTAAAACAGTTGTTGACAAAGTAAAAACCTTAATATTAATTGGTCAAACAGCAGAAAAAATATTTGATGCAGTAAAAGAAGAACTAGACAAAGAAAACAAAAAAATGGACATATATATGTGTGATTCATTAGAAGAAACAATAAAAATAGCAAGAAAATCAGCACAAAAAGGAGAAGTAGTATTGTTCTCACCAGCAAGTGCAAGTTTTGATATGTTTAAAAATTTTGCTGATAGAGGAAATAAATTTAAAAAATTAGTAAATGAAATATAACCAAAATAAAAGCTTTCTCATATTATATAAAAAATATGAGGAGGTTTTTTTATGTACGATGGAACTTATGATGAATACATAAGAAGTATTTTAGGCTATAATCAAAATGAATTATATGATTATGGTTATAATGATAATTATAGCAACTACAGGATGCAAGATAATATTACAATTGCTCAAAATTCTCAGTTAGAACAAAGCTATCCAGAAATCTATAAAGTTGTATACCCAATGGTATCAAAAAGATGTGAAAATGTAAGAGCAGATTTATCAAATGAAGAATTAGAAAAAATGACAGATGAAATATATTTTGCATTAGAAAGTAAAAATGAAACACAATTAAATATAAATTTAAAAAATGATGTTAGAACAAGTAGTAGTGTAAATGCAAGAAAAGCAGATGTTAGTGCTACAGAGAGTCCAAAAAGAGAAACAAGACAATTTAATAGTGGATTAAGGGATTTGGTAAAAATATTATTAATTAGAGAACTATTAAACAGACCAAGACCATTTCCGCCACGTCCGCCAGTTAGACCACCAATGCCTCCAGGACCGGGACCACGTCCACCAAGACCACCAATGAGACCACCATTTGGACCAGGGGGAAGACCACCATTTCCAAGAGAATTTGAAGTAGATAATTATGATTTATATGAATTGTAATTTGACATAATTCCTAAAATATGGTAAAATATTAATATAATGTTTATTATCATATATAAGGAGAAAAGTGTATGGATGAAAATAAAATAAAAAATAAAATAATAGCAATTTCAGGTGAACCAGTAAGTGGAAAAGGTACCACAGTAAAAAAGATGATAGAAAAACTAAAAGAACAAGGATATACAGATGAACAAATACATCTTGAAACAACAGGAAATGATTTTAGAAGATATTTTAATTCATTAATTGATTTAATTGTAAATTTAGATAACAAAGAAGAATTAAACCAAATTTATAAAAGAGAAGAATTAAGCGAATTTTTTGATAATGAAGTTTATAGAAAAACGTTGGCAAGAACAATAGCTCAACTAAAACAAAGAAATATTGATTTATCTACGTTTACAATAAATGAAGCAAATAATAGTGAAGAATTTAAAGATATAAGAAAAATTGTAGACACATTAATAGATGAGAGAATGGCAAATAAAGGAAAAGAAATTAATAAGGAATTACATCCAAAAGATATTTGGATAATAGATTCAAGACTTGCTTTTTATAATATTCCAGAAGCTTTTTCAGTAAGGTTAACAACAAATGCTGATGTTGCAGGTAAACGTTTGTTTAATGACAATTCAAGAGGAAAAGAAGACAAATATTCAAATATTGAAGAAGCGAAAAAAGAACGTGAAATGAGAAGAATAGGTGAAAATACTAGATATATGAATAGATATAGAGTTGATTTAACTGATGAAAATAATTATGATTTAATAATAGATACTTCATATTCAACAGTTGATGATATAGCAGATGTAATTCTAGAAGGTTCTAAATATTATGAAAAAAATAAAAACTTTGCTAAAAAATGGGCAAGTCCAAAAATATTCTTACCATTACAAACAGAAAGAGAAACTTTAGCAAAATCGCCATTATCAAATTTAAGTATTGATGATATGATAAAAAGTATAAAAGAATATGGATATTTACCTAATTCTACTATAGAAGTAGTTACTGTAGACAATGTAAAGTATATAATTGAAGGACACCATAGAAATTTTGCTGCTGCATATTGTGGAAAAACATTAGTACCCTATGAAGTATTAGCTAGAGATGATGAAAAAGTTGAAAAATATAATAGAGCTACTGCAAGAGAATGGTCAGAAGCACTAAGTAAAAGCATGTTAACAGGTCATGAATGGTTAATAAAAGAACAAGATCCAGATTTCGATTATCAAAAAATATATCCAAATATTTGGAAAATATTAGAAGAAAAGGAAGAAAAATCAAGATAATAAAGAAAAAAGATTATTCAAAAAACGAATAATCTTTTTCTTTTTGTAAAAAATAAAAACGAGAAATTTTGAAAGGTGGTTAAATAAATGAAAGTAAAAGATTGTATGTGTAATGATGTTTGCTGTGTAAAACCAGAAACAAAAATAAATGAAGTGGCAAAAATAATGAGCCAAAATCATATAGGATGTGTTCCGGTATGCGACCAAAATAATTGTATATGTGGAATTATAACAGACAGAGATATATTATTAAGAAGTGTTGCATGCGATAAAGATACTTGCCAAACAACAGCAAGTGAAATAATGTCAAAAGATGTATGCACTTGTAATGAAAGTGATGATATGACAAACGCAGAAAGCAAAATGGCAAATTATCAAGTAAGAAGACTTCCAGTATGTGACCAAGATAATCATGTAATAGGAATTTTAACATTAGGAGATTTAGCGCAAAATGATGAACAATTAGGAAAACAACAAGTTTGTACAACAATAGATGAAATATGTAACTGCCATAGCAATAAAAATGCTGAATAATTTTTCAAAAGAAGCCAAAGAGCTTCTTTTTATTATGAAAAATGTATGATTGAACCAATAATTACATATACTAAAAATAGGAGAAAAATTATGATTATTGATATGTCTTATTGGACAAGAGTAGGGAGAAGAATATTATACGTAATATTAATTTTAATAGGATTAATTATTGCATTAAAGCTATCAGTATTTTATATGCCATTTTTGATTGCGTTCATAATATCACTTATAATAGAACCAGCTATTAGATTTATTATGAAAAAGCTAAAATTAACACGAAAAACAAGTTCTATTATAATATTTGTACTTGTAGCAACTGTTATTCTAGGAGGATTAGCATGGGGAATAGTATCACTATTTTCAGAGGCTTCAAACCTATTACAAAGTCTAAATTTTTATGTTGATAAAATGTATAGTTTATTTCAAAGTTTTACAAATAGATTTGACTTTAATAAAATTCACTTTCCAAATGAAATAAATCAAGTGCTACAAAATTCAACAGGAGGAATAATAAATACCGCTTCTAATTGGCTAAGAAATTCATTGACAGGATTACTAAATATAATAACCTCAATACCAACAATAGCAATATATTTTGTAGTAACAATAATGGCACTATACTTAATATGTGTAGATAAAGTATATATATTAGACCAAATAGAGCATCACCTTCCAAAAAAATGGGTATTTAAATTAGGAACACATATAAAAGAATTAACCAAAACACTTGGAGGTTATTTAAAAGCAGAAGTAACATTGATATTAATATCTTTTATAATTTCTTTAATAGGGTTATATATATTAAAAATTGCAAAATTCAATATAGAATATCCATTACTAATGGCACTATTTATAGGATTTGTTGATGCACTTCCTATATTAGGCTCAGGAACAGTAATGGTTCCATGGGCAATAATATCTGGATTAAATGGAGATTTGAAATTAGGAATTGCAATTATTATATTATTTGCAATAATGTCAACAATAAGACAATTTTTAGAACCTAAATTAGTTAGCAAACATATTGGAACACATCCAATTTTTACATTGATTGCTATGTATACTGGATTTAAATTCTTAGGAGTAATAGGACTATTGGTAGGACCAATAATTTTGATTATTATAAAAAATGTTTTTGCAACTTTTATTGATGAGGGAGTAGTGAAGACTATATTTGATAAAAAATAATGCGAAACTTTTAATTAGTTTCGCATTATTATAATATCGTACTAGTAGGAATATAGCTATCATCAGGAGGATAAACATACTCCTCTTTAGGAGTATCAACAGCCTTTATATCAGTAATTCTAACAATAGGCATATCACCATGATATGACCCTTTAACAATCTCACCAGTAACTTCAACCCAAGTATCATTAGCAAAATTCTTTGCACTATCACACTCACACAAAAAACCAACAACAACAGACTGAGAACTAGAATTAATAATCATATTTCTAGCCAAAACAAATTGATTATCTTGTAAATCAGAAACCCTATAAACATAACCAGTAAAATTAATTTTCTTTCCTACATAACTATCAACATTTTCGTGAACAGTTTTTAAAATATTAGCATAATTCCTAGCAGAAATTTTACAAACACCAGAACTGTCCAAATTATCAGAAACAGAAAAACTTTTATTAGAACCAGAAATAACCTTATAAAAAACTGTACACAAAATACCAATCATAAGAATTATAACAAAAGTAAAAAACACTTTAAAAAGCTTACTACCATTAACTTTAACATTAAAAATAAACATAGCAAATCCTCTTTCTAATTTGATTATTACAATCTATTCCAGAAAAGCAAAAATATTACAAAAAATACTTGATAAAAAAACATATTAGTGATATAGTTACAAAGTAAAATAAACTTAGGAGGAGTATACCAATTATGAAATTATTCAAAAGTTACAGTGAAAAAGAAGTAAAAAGAGTTATGCCAATTGTAAACAAAATCAATAGTTTAGAACCAGAAATGGAAAAGTTGACAGACCATGAATTAAAAGAGAAAACAAATTATTTCAAGAAACAATTATCAGAAGGAAAAACATTAGATGATATATTACCAGAAGCTTTTGCAGTTGTAAGAGAAGCTTCTAAAAGAGCCTTAGGAATGAGACATTTCGATGTTCAATTAATAGGTGGAATTATTCTACATCAAGGAAGAATTGCAGAAATGAAAACTGGTGAAGGAAAAACATTAGTTGCAACATTACCAGTATACCTAAATGCACTTGAAGGAAAAGGAGTTCACGTAATAACAGTAAACGACTATCTAGCAAAAAGAGATAGTGAATGGATGGGAAAATTATATAAATTCTTAGGATTATCAGTAGGATTAGTAATTGCAGGAATGGATCCAAATGCAAAACAAAAAGCATATGCAGCAGATATAACATATGGTACAAATAACGAATTTGGATTTGATTACTTAAGAGATAATATGGTAATCTACAAAAATCAATTAGTACAAAGAGGATTACATTATGCAATAGTCGATGAAATCGATAGTATCTTAATTGATGAAGCAAGAACACCACTTATCATTTCAGGTAGAGCAAATGAATCATCAGATTTATACAAAAAAGCAAACGATTTTGTAAGAAGACTTGAACCAAAAGTAATAATTGAAGAAGATGTTAAAGATTTTGAACAAGCAGAAGATAATGAAAAATATGATTATATAGTTGACTTAAAAGCAAAATCAGCATCATTAACACAAAAAGGTATTAAAAAAGCAGAAGAATTCTTTGGATTAGAGAATTTCAATGACCTAGAAAACTCAACATTAGTTCATCACGTAAACCAAGCATTACGTGCACATGGAGTAATGAAAAAAGACATAGATTATATCGTAAAAGATGGAGAAGTTCTTATTGTTGATGAATTTACAGGACGTATTATGTATGGAAGAAGATACAACAATGGATTACACCAAGCAATAGAAGCCAAAGAAAGAGTTAAAATAGCTGATGAATCAAAAACATTAGCAACAATAACATTCCAAAACTACTTTAGAATGTATGATAAATTATCTGGTATGACAGGTACTGCAATGACAGAAGAAGCAGAATTCGAAGAAATATATAACTTAGATGTTGTATCAATACCAACAAATAAACCAATGGTAAGAAAAGATGAAAATGATGTTATATACAAAAATGAAAATGCAAAATTTAGAGCAGTAATCGAAAGTGTAAAAGAAAGTCATGCAAAAGGACAACCAGTTCTAATTGGTACAGTATCAATTGAAAAATCTGAAAAATTGAGCAAATTATTAAATGAAGCACGTATTCCTCATGAAGTATTAAATGCTAAATCACATGAAAAAGAAGCAATGATTGTTGCACAAGCTGGTAAATATGGAGCTGTTACAATAGCAACAAACATGGCAGGACGTGGTACTGATATCATGTTAGGTGGAAATAGTGAATATTTAGCAAAAGAAGAAATGAGAAAAAATAGAGTTCCAGAATACTTAATAGAAGAATCAAACACATATTACGAAACAGATGACCAAGATATATTAAGAGCAAGAGAACAATTCAATAAACTAGTAGAAAAATATGAAGAACAAATAAAAGAAGAAAAACAAAAAGTAATAGCTGCTGGTGGTTTAAAAATAATTGGTACAGAAAGACACGAATCAAGAAGAATTGACAACCAATTAAGAGGACGTTCAGGACGTCAAGGAGATGTCGGAGAATCTAAATTCTACATTGGACTAGATGATGATTTAATGAAAATCTTCGGTGGAGATGCAATAACAAGAGTATACAATACTTTAGGTGCAGACGAAAACATGCCAATACAATCTAGAATGATTTCAAAAGCAGTAGAAAATGCTCAAAAGAAAGTAGAAGGCAGAAACTTTAGCATACGTAAAAACGTATTAAAATATGATGATGTTATGAATGTACAAAGAGAAATCATCTATAATCAAAGAAGAGAAGTATTAGATGGAAAAGACATTCACGAAAACATAGTAAATATGATTACAACAATAGCAGAAGAAACAGTATCAACATATATTGAAGGTGAAGATGGAAAAGCAGTAAATGCAGAATCTTTAAATACAGAAATATCAAATATTTTTGGTATAGATATGGCTGAATTCATAAATACACACGAAAAAGATTCAAATGCAATAATAGAAGAATTAGAAAAACAAGCTATAGAAAAATACCAAGCTAAAGAGGAAGAAATAACATCTGAAAAAATGAGAGAACTTGAAAGAGTTGTAATGCTTAAAGTAGTTGATGAAAAATGGATGAACCATATAGACAGTATGGATGAATTAAAAAATGGTATTGGTTTAAGAGCATATGGACAACAAGACCCTGTTGTAAAATATAGAACAGAGGGAATGGATATGTTCGAAGAAATGGTTGCTAATATCAAATTAGATGTTGTTAAAATTCTTATGAATATTAGAAAACAAAATGGTGATGTTAAAAGACAAGAAGCAGCAAAAATTACTGGTGCAGCATTAGAAGCTATAAATAGTGTTGATGGAGGAAAGAAGATAAATACTCCTGAATATAGCCAAACAGTTGTAAATGAAGGACCAAAGATTGGTAGAAATGACCCATGCCCTTGTGGAAGTGGTAAGAAATACAAGAATTGCTGTGGTAGAAATCAATAGAAAATAATTAAAAGTTTAGGCAGACTTAAAATAAAGTCTGCCTTTTTGTCGTTTAAAATATATTATCTTATTTATTATCATTTTTCTTAAAACCTGCATAGCTTATTAATCCGACCATAACTGAAGCAATTAATAAAAACACAAGTAAATAAGCATTAGAATTATCACCTGTTTTCGGTGAAGAAGGCGTGATTGGCGTAGTGGTAGATTCTTCTTCAGAAGAAAACTCTGTAGTTTGAGGAACAGTCTGTGTTTCACTTTCTTTTTCTGTTGATTTAGTAGTTTCTTCTCTAGAAACACTTTCTGTTTCAGAAGATGTGGTTTCTTCTTTAGATGTACTATCAGTTTCAACTGGAGTAGTTTCTTCATTTGATATACTTTTTGTTTCTGACGGTGTAGTTTCTTCTATTGATGTACTTTCAGTTTCTGAGGGTGTAGTCTCCCCAGGAGAAGAACTTTCAGACTCTGAAGGAGTTGTTTCTTCAGGAGTAGATGATTCTTCTTCTTTCTCTTCATCTCTAAAAGTAACCTGATGAAGTTCTCCATTATTTCCAGCAATATTAGAAATAATCTGACCATTCAAATTTCCAGCAGCCTGATAAACATTAGCATTAGGAGCTACAATAATACCAAGCATTTCTTCATTTATTGTTATATTACCAGCAAAATCACCAAAATTCCATATAATATATGAAGACTTTGGGTTAAACTCCGTAGGGACCTTAACATTTAAAGAAAATGCTTTATTGATATTAATATCTTTTGGAGCTGAACTTGAGAAGATAACATTCACAATAACAGTAACACCTGGATTTGAATTTATCAAATTTCCAAAAGCTCCTTCGTTATTAAGTATCTCATTATAGTCAATGTTTATAGATATAACATCACCTTTTGAAACAATACCATTTTCTAATAAGCTATTCACACTCTGAAAAGAATTAGTGCTATTTTCAAAAAAGCTAGTATCAGCAATTGATTTAATCGCAGAACCTGTTTTTGAGATATTATCCAAAGTATTTAAAATCATCTTTTCATTTTTTTTAGTATCTTTCTCAGATAAGTTAATGGCAGAAATATTATTAGAATAACCACCATTTATAATAGTTTGATTTCCATTAGGTTTAGTAATCTGGATTTTTGAACCAAGAAAAATCTTACCATTATCACTTAACTGAATTGAAGCTGTAGTATTTCCAACATAACTGTAATCATCAGGATTTAAGTCCTTAACTCTGGTAATGACCAAAGATGTAGGTACATTAACATTATTTACAATAATATTACCTTCTATGTGGTTTGTCCGAGCAATTTCATTTGCATAAACAACACAACCTTTTGTTGTTTTAAGTAAATTTAAAAAAGTGTGTATCTTATTAATTTCGACTGAAGAAAGTGCATTTCCACTTGAATCAACGTATTTTATCTTATTATTCTGTGTAGTACCAGCAGAAATTGTTTCTGCACTAGTCGTTCTTATTACTTTTGTAATTGCTGTTTGACTAGCAATTACAGTAATTAATAATAAAAACGAAAGAAAGGTTAATAAGCACCGTTTTTTCATAAAAATACCTCCTTTATTTTAAACAACAGGCATATTAAATATTCATTAAAGTAAAGAATATAAAATAAGCCTTAGTCAATAAAATATCAATTACAATATATGAATTAACCTATAGAAAAATTCCTAAAACATAAAATTTATATTTTTGTACTGACCTTCCAGTCTAAAGACTAATATAAAAAATTATGTTATAAAATAAATCACAAAACAAAGATAAAAAAATAAGGAGAATATAAAAATGAGTGAAAAATTATATGAAACAATAGAAATAAGTAACTTGAAAGATATGTTAAATAAAACAAAAAATATATACGGTGAAAAACCAGCATACAAAATAAAACAAGAAGAGGGTAAATATAAAATAATCACACACAAACAAGCAAGAGAAATGGTAGATGCTTTGGGAACAGCATTAATAGACTTAGGTTTAAAAAATAAAAGAATAGCGATAATAGGCGAAAACAGATATGAATGGGAAATAGCATATTTATCAATAGTATGTGGAACAGGAATTGTAGTTCCACTTGATAAAGCATTACCAGAAAATGAACTAGAATCATTAATAGAAAGATCAGAAATAGAGGCAATATTTTATTCAAAAAAATATGAAGAAGTATTAACAAAAATAAAATATAACGAAAACAACAAATTAAAGCATCTAATTTCAATGGATAATACCAAAAATACAGACGGAATTTATTCACAAGTAGAATTAATTAACAAAGGAGAAAAATTACTTAAAAATGGAAATAGAAGCTTTATAGATGCAAAGATAAATAATAAAGAAATGAGCATAATGTTATTCACATCAGGAACAACCTCACAATCAAAAGTAGTAGCACTATCTCATAAAAATATATGTTCAAACTTAATGGATATAGGAAGTATATTAGATGTAACTACAGAAGATACACTACTATCAATTCTTCCAATTCATCATGTATTTGAATGTACAGTAGGTTTCTTATTTTCATTATATAAAGGAGCACAAACAGTATTTTGTGATGGAATAAGACATGTAGTAGAAAATTTAAATGAATATAATGTAACAGTGATGGCATGTGTTCCAGGAATTTATGAACGAATATTTGAAATGATAAAAAAGCAATTAGATAAACAAGGAAAACTAGAAGAAATAATACAAAAAGAAGAAGAATTAAAAAATGCAACTATGCAAGAACGTAAAAAAGCTTTTAAAGATATACATGATATGTTAGGAGGAAAAATCAAGCTATTTATTAGTGGTGCTGCATCATTAGATCCTAAAATAGAAGAAAAATACAGATTATTAGGAATAAATCTAGTGCAAGGATACGGTCTTACAGAAACATCACCAGTAGTAGCAGTAGGAACAAACAAAGAACATAAAATAGGTTCAATAGGGAAAGCTGTTCCAAGTGATGAAGTAAAACTAGTTGATGTAAATCAAGATGGAATAGGAGAACTTGTTGTAAAAGGGCCAAACGTAGCACTTGGTTATTATAATAATGAGAAAGCAACAAGAGAATCTTTTGATGGAGAATGGTTCCATACAGGAGATTTAGCCAAAATAGATGATGAGGGTTACATATTTATATGTGGAAGAAAAAAAAGTGTTATTGTCTTGAAAAATGGTAAAAACATATTTCCTGAGGAGATGGAAAATCTAGTTAATAAAATTGAAGGAGTAAAAGAGTCTTTTATATTTGGAAAGCAACAATCAGAAGATAAAGAAAATATAAAAATAAATGTAAAAATTGTTTATGATAAAGATATTATGAAAAATGTATATAATGCAAAAACAGAAGCAGAAATCAAGAAGGCACTTTTAGATAAAGTAAAAGAGATAAATGCACAAATACCAAAATATAAAGCAATAAGAGGAATGTATATAACAGAAGAACCACTAATAAAAACAACAACAAATAAAATAAAAAGGCAGGACAATTTAAATGCAATCAAATAATTTTATTTTTTATAAAAAAATAGATTCAACACAAAATGAAATTTGGAGATTAATAGAAAGCAAAACGATAAAAAATAAAACATTAATAATGGCAGATATTCAAACAAATGGAAAAGGAACACATGGTAGAATTTGGCATACAGACGAAGAAAAAAATATAGCATTTTCTTACTATATAGAAACAAATTGTAAGTCAGAAAATCTAGAAGGAATAACAATAGAAATTGCTCAGATTCTAGTAAAAATATTTAAAGAATTTTATGGCATTAAACTAGATATAAAAAAGCCAAATGATATTATGATTAAAGATAAAAAAGTTGGAGGAATATTAACAGAAAGCAAAGTAAGTTCAGAAATAGTAAAATTTCTAGTTATTGGCATAGGAATAAATACAGAAAAAATGAATTTTACTGATGATATTAAAAATATAGCAACCTCAATAAAAAAAGAATTTGGAATAGAAGTTGATAGAAAAAAGATTATAACCAATTTTTGTGAAGAATTTGAGAAAACACTTATAAGGAGAATTAAAAAATGAAAATAGGATTTTTATTTCCAGGGCAAGGCTCTCAAACACTTGGTATGGGAAAAGATTTATACGAAAAGTACGATAAAGTAAAACAAGTATATGACAAAGTAAATCAAATAACAGGAATTAATATAAAAGAAATATCTTTCAATGGCCCAGAAGAAGAACTAAACAAAACGCAAAATACCCAACTTGCAATACTTACAGAAAGTTTAGCAATATTGGAAGTTCTAAAAATCAAAAATATAAAATCAGATATGTCAGCTGGATTAAGTTTAGGTGAATATACAGCATTAATAGATGATAATATTTTTGATTTCGAAACTGGTGTAAATCTAGTAAAACAAAGAGGACTAATAATGCAAGAATTTACTCCTAAAGGTAATTGGAAAATGGCTGCAATACTTGGATTAAATGAGAATGAGGTAGAAGATATTTGCAAAGGAATTAAAGACGGGTATGTGATACCCGCAAATTATAATACAAAAGGTCAAGTTGTTATTTCAGGTGAGGAAGAAGCGGTTCTTAAAGCCGGAGAATTAGCAAAAGAAAATGGAGCAAAAAAAGTAAGTATATTAAATACGGCTGGACCATTTCATACTGAAAAATTAAGAGAATGTTCTAAAAAATTGAAAAAAGAATTAGAAAACATAAAAAGCAATACAAAGAATTCAAAAGTTGTAAAAAATATAAACGGAAAATTATATACTCAAAATGATGATATTGTTCAAATATTATCAGAGCATATTTGCAATCCGGTAAAATTCACTTCATGTTTACAAACAATGTATGACAATGGAATAGATACTTTTATAGAAATAGGACCAGGAAAGACATTAAGTAGTTTTGTTAAAAGAATGAAATTTGAAAAGCCAATAAAAATAATGAATATTAACCATGTAGAAAATTTAGAAGAAGTAATTAAGGAGGTAAAAACAAATGAATAAAGTTGCTTTTATAACAGGTGCAACTAGAGGAATTGGAAGGCAAATCGCAATAACACTTGCTAAGGAAGGTTTTGACATTGCGATTAACTATAGAAAAGAAAATGAAGATTTAATAGAAACAAAAAAAATGGTAGAAGATCAAAAGGTAAAATGTTTTACTGTTCAGGGAGATGTTTCTAGTTTTGAAGATTCAGAAAGAATGGTTAAAGATATTATAGAAGAATTTAATCATATTGACATTTTGGTTAATAATGCTGGAATAACAAAAGATATGCTTCTTATGAGAATGAAAAAAGAGGATTTTGAAAGTGTTATTGGTGTAAATCTTGTTGGTACTTTTAATATTACTAAAAATGTAATTCCATATATGATGAAAAATAGAAGCGGAAGAATTATTAATGTTTCATCTGTTGTTGGAATAAGTGGAAATGCAGGTCAGACAAATTATTCAGCATCAAAAGCGGGAATAATAGGCTTTACAAAAAGCCTAGCAAAAGAAGTTGGAAGTAGAAATATTCTCGTAAATGCAGTTGCACCAGGTTTTATTGAAACACAAATGACAGATGTTTTAAAAGAAGAAGTTAAAGAAGAAATAAGCAAGACTATACCATTAAAAAGAATGGGAACTGTAGAAGATGTAGCAAATGTTGTTAAATTTTTAGCTTCAAAAGATAGTTCATATATAACAGGTCAAGTCATTAATATTGATGGTGGTATGTTAATGTAGTAATAGAGAAAGGAAGATTTATAATGGAAAGAAGAGTTGTTATAACAGGCTTAGGAGCAATTACACCAATTGGTGAAAATGTAAATGAAACATGGGAAAGTATATTAAATAAGAAATGTGGTATTGATAATATTTCTTTATTTGATTCTACTAATTTTAAAACAAAGTTAGATGCTGAAGTAAAAAACTATAATCCTCTAGATTACTTTGATTTAAAACAAAGTAAAAGATTAGATAGAGTATCACAATTTGCAATTATTGCAGCAAGAGAGGCAGTTACTTCAAGTGGAATAACAAAAGAAAATACAGATTTTAATAGAGTTGGTATCTTTGTAAGTTCTGGAATTGGAGGATTAAGAACAATTCAAGAACAATGTGATGTCAATTTTGAAAAAGGAAATAAAAGAATTTCTCCAATGTTTATACCAATGTCAATAGCAAATATGCCATCTGGTAACATAGCTATCGAATTTGGCTTCAAAGGAGAATCAATGAGCATTTTAACAGCTTGTAGCTCTTCTACACATGCAATAGGCGAAGCATATAAAACAATAAAATTAGGTGAAGAAGATGTTATTTTAGCAGGTGGAACAGAAGCAGCAATATGTGAAGTAGGAATAGCTGGATTTGAAAATATGAAAGCATTATCAAGTAGCACAGATAAAAATAGAGCAAGTATTCCATTCGATAAAGAAAGAGATGGTTTTGTAATGGGAGAAGGTGCAGGAATAGTTGTTTTAGAAGAACTAGAACATGCACTAAAAAGAAATGCAAAAATCTATGGAGAGATAATAGGATTTGGAGCAACAACAGATGCATATCATATTACATCACCTTGTCCAAATGGAGAATGTGCTGCAAAAGCAATGTCAAGAGCAATAGAAAATGCACATATATCAGAAAAACAAATTGATTATATAAATGCACACGGAACATCAACGCATCTAAACGATTCAATAGAAACAAAAGCAATAAAAACGATACTTGGAAACGAAACAAAAGTAATGGTAAGTTCAACAAAAGGAAACACAGGCCATTTATTAGGTGCAGCAGGTGCAGTAGAAGCAATAATTTGCACAAAGGCACTTGAAGAACAAATAGTACCACCTACAATTAATTATAAAGAAAAAGATGAAGAATGTGATCTAGATATAGTTCCAAATGAATCAAGAAAGACAAAATTAAATATAGTGATGTCAAATTCTTTAGGATTTGGAGGACACAATGGAAGCATAATTTTAAAAAGATGGAATATGGAGGAATAAAAATGGAATATAAAGAAATTAAACAATTAATGGAAGATATGGAAAATTCAAGCCTATCATCTTTGGATATAAGTTTACCAGATGGAACTAAAATAAGCATACAAAAAGAAAATAATGAAGAAACTAAAAATTATACAGTTCAAAGTTCAAAAACTGTTAAAATCGAAAATAACGAAAAAGAAGAACAAAAAATATTTGAAAGTAAAACAAGTAATAATGAAAATAGAAAAATAGTAAAAGCTCCAATGGTAGGAACCTTTTATTTAAAACCTTCTCCAACATCTGAGGCTTATGTAGAAATAGGGAAAACAGTAAAAAAAGGTGATACACTTTGTATAATAGAAGCAATGAAATTGATGAATGAAATCGAATCAGAATTTGATGGAAAAATTATAGAAATATGTGTAAAAGATGGAGAAGCCGTTGAGTATGGAAAGCCATTATTTGTTATAGAATAGAAAGGATTTTTAAATGTTAAGTAAAGAAGAAATAAAAAAAATAATTCCACAAAGAGAACCATTTTTAATGATAGATGAAGTTGAAAGTTTTGAGCCTGGTCAAAGTGCAACAGCATATAAAAATGTAGATAAAGAAGAGTGGTATTTTAAAGGACATTTTCCGGATAATCCAATAATGCCAGGAGTTTTAATTGCCGAGTCATTAGCTCAAACAGGTGCTGTTGCAATTCTTTCAATGGAAGAAAACAAAGGGAAGAATGCATTGTTTGGCGGAATTGATAAGATGAAGTTCAAAAAAATGGTTGTACCAGGTGATAGATTAAAGTTAGAAGTTAAAATAATTAAGAGAAAAGGTCCTATTGGTATAGGTGAAGGCATTGCAACAGTGGATGGAAAAGTAGCAGCTAAAGGAGAATTTACTTTTGCAATAGTTTAATAAAGAAAGGTAAGTGAAACAAAATTGAATAAAATATTAATCGCAAATCGTGGAGAAATTGCAGTTCGTATAATTAGAGCATGTAAAGAAATGAATATTAAAACTGTTGCTGTATATTCTGAGGCAGATAGGGAGGCTTTGCATACTAAATTAGCAGATGAAGCCGTTTGTATAGGCCCTGCAAATTCAAAACAAAGTTATTTAAATATAAAGAATTTGATTGAAGCTGCAAATATTACTAAAGCTGATAGCATTCATCCTGGCTTTGGCTTTTTATCTGAGAGTTCTCAATTTGCTAAAATTTGTGAGGAGTCTAATATAAAATTTATTGGACCTAGACCTGAAGTTATCGATTTACTGGGCAATAAGTCTAATAGTAAAGAATTAATGAAAAAAGAAGGTATTCCAGTTATTCCAGGTTCTGAGGGTAGTATTAAAGATTTGAAACAAGCTATTTTAGTATGTGAAGATATAGGATATCCTGTGTTGTTAAAAGCTGCTGCTGGTGGTGGTGGAAAAGGGATTAGATTGGTTAATTCTTTTGAAGAGCTAGAAAAAAATTATAATATTGTTAAACAAGAAGCTAAAAATTCATTTAATGATGATGAAATTTACATAGAAAAATATATAAAAGAACCAAGACATATAGAAATCCAAATTTTAGCCGATGAACATGGAAATATAGTTCATTTAGGAGAAAGAGATTGTACAATACAAAGAAATCATCAAAAATTAATAGAAGAAACACCATCAACTATAATTGATGAAAAGCTAAGAAATAAAATGGGAAATATTGCTGTAAAGGTTGCTAAAATAGCAGGTTACACAAATTGTGGTACAGTAGAATTTTTAGTAGACCATGACAAGAATTTTTACTTTATGGAAATGAACACAAGAATTCAAGTAGAACATGGAATAACAGAAATGAGAACTGGTATTGATTTAGTAAAAGAACAGATAAGAATAGCAGCTGGAGAAAAACTAAAATTTAAACAAAAAGAAATTGAATTTAGAGGTCATTCTATAGAATGTAGGATAAATGCAGAAAATCCTAGTAAAAACTTTATGCCATCACCTGGAAAAATAAAGGAAATAAATCTTCCAGGCGGAAATGGTATAAGAGTAGATACAGCAATATATAATGGCTATACAGTTCCATCAAATTATGATTCAATGCTTGCTAAAATAATAGCATATGGAGCAAATAGAAATGAAGCATTAAGTAAAATGAAACGAGCTTTGGAAGAATTAGTAATTGATGGAATAGAAACAAACAGAGACTTTTTATTTGAAATCATAAAAAATCCAAACTTTATTAGAGAAAAATTTGATACATCATTTATTGAAAAAGAGATGTTTAAAGGAGATAAATAGTATAAATGGTAGTAGATAAAATAAAGAAAAGAGAAAGTAAAAATTTAAATAATACAAAATCCAAAGTTGACATTCCAGTAGGAAAATGGGTAAAATGCAATAAGTGTAAAGAAATATTATACAAAGAAACAATTAGAGAAAATTTAAACATTTGTCCTAATTGTGGCAATTATTTTAGAATGCATATTAATAGAAGATTGGAAAGTATTATAGATGAAGGAACTTACAAAAGATTTGAATTAAATATAGAAACTAACAATCCGTTAAATTTAGAAGATTATCCTAAAAAACTAAAAACCTTAAGAGAAAAAACAGGATTAGAAGAAGCAATTGCCTGTGGTATTGGTAAAATAAATGGAGAAGATGTAGTAATTTGCATAATGGATAGTGGTTTTCTAATGGGAAGCATGGGAGCTGTTGTAGGGGAAAAAATTACATATAGTATAGAACAAGCCATAAGACTAAAATTACCAATTATAATATTTTCGGTATCTGGCGGTGCAAGGATGCAAGAAGGAATAATATCACTTATGCAAATGGCTAAAACAACAGCAGCACTTACAAAACTCGATGAGGCAGGTTTATTATACATATCAGTATTAACAGATCCAACATATGGAGGAGTTACTGCATCATTCGCAAGTTTAGGAGATATAATACTTGCAGAGCCAGGTGCAATGATTGGATTTGCAGGTCAAAGAGTAATTGAACAAACAATAGGTGAAAAACTACCTGAAGGATTTCAAACAGCGGAATTTCTACTTGAACATGGATTTATTGATAAAATAGTAAGAAGAGAAGATATGAAAGAAACACTATATAAATTAATTTGCTATAACAAAGGAGGACAACATAATGAAAAATAAAAAAGAAATATCAGCATGGGAAAAAGTGGAAATAGCAAGAAATCCAAAAAGGAAAACATCACTTGAATATATAGAAAAAATATTTGATGAATTTATAGAATTACATGGAGATAGAAATTTTAAAGATGATAAAGCAATAATTTGTGGTTTAGCCAAAATAGACAATACTCCATTTACAATAATTGCAGAGCAAAAAGGAAGAACAACCAAAGAAAACATAGAAAGAAATTTTGGAATGCCAAATCCTGAAAGTTATAGAAAGGCAATAAGATTTATGAAACAAGCAGAAAAATTCAAAAGACCAGTAATAACTTTCATAGACACAAAAGGAGCTTACCCAGGCATAGATGCAGAAGAAAGAGGGCAGGGGGAGGCTATAGCAAAATCAATGTTTGAAATGGCAAGATTAAAAGTTCCGGTAATTTCAATAGTAATTGGAGAAGGTTCATCAGGAGGAGCTTTAGCCATAGGAGTTGCAAATAAAGTATTCATGCTAGAAAATGCAATTTATTCAATATTGTCACCAGAAGGATATAGCAGTATTTTATGGAAAGACCCGAGCAGATATAAAGAAGCAGCAGAAAAAATGAAATTAACTGCAAAAGATTTATATGAGTTAAATGTAATTGACAAAATAATACCTGAAAAAAATGAAATATCAGAAGAAAACTTTTCAAAAACATCAGAAATATTAAAAAAAGAAATTATCAAAGAAATCAAAAAATTAAATAAAATGACATCAGAGCAAATACTAGAAGAAAGATATAAAAAATTTAGAAACATAACGAGTTTTAATGTTATTTAACAATACCATTTTAAATGGTTTTTCAAGGAGGAAAAAATGTTATTAGAAAATAAAAAAATATTAATAATGGGTATAAGAAATAAATGGAGTATAGCTTATGGAATAGCGAAATCAGCATATGAAAATGGAGCACAATTAATATTTACATATATGAGAGAAGAAAACAAAGAAAAAATAGAAGAATTAATATCAGAATTTAAAGGAAGCAAAGCTTATGTATTAAATGGAGCTTCAGAAGATGAATTAGTAAAGCAAACATTCGAAAAAATAAAAGAAGAAAATGGCAAAATAGATGGTTTGGTACATGCAATAGCAAATGCAAAAACAGAAGATTTACACAACGATTTTATATATACCAGCAAAGAAGGATTTTCGCATGCTTTAGATGTAAGTAGTTATTCATTTGTACTAGCAGCAAGAATTGCAAAAGAAATAAATTTATTAAATGAAAATGCAAGTTTAGTAACATTAACATATTATGGTTCAACAAAAGTTTTAAATGGTTATAATGTTATGGGAGTTGCAAAAGCTGCTCTAGAATCTAGTGTAAGATATTTGGCAGAAAATTTAGGAAAAGAAGGAAAAAGAGTAAATGCAATTTCTGCAGGTCCAATAAAAACACTTTCTGCAAAAGGAATAAAAGACTTTTCTTCAATTTTAACGGTTGTAGAAGAAAAAGCACCATTGCATAGAAATGTAACAACAACACAAGTAGGGAATGTAGCTACATTTTTGTTAAGTGATATGTCTGATAGTATTACTGGCCAAGTTCTTTATGCTGATAGTGGGTATAATATAATGGGAATTTGATTAATTTAAAAATGTGTGATATAATAAGTAAGCATTAAAAATTTTCACATTAGGAGGACAAAATATGAACAGCACTATGATTAATGCTAAAATAAGTAATGGATGTTTATCATTATTAAAATCTGTAGAAAATGAAGAAAGTGATGAAAAATTTATATCAAAAGCTATTTGCTTAGCATATGAATTAAACATTTTTTTATCCTTTTACAGGCTTAATAATGATATAATCATCACACTAAAAAGCTATGATTATGCAGCACTTGAAAATATTGCTGAAAAAATAACAAATTTTCAAGATTAAGTAGAAATGTCCTAAGAATGGGGTAAGCTATTTTGCTTCCCCTAATTTTTATAAGAGGTGATAAATTTTATGTTAGACTTAGAAGAAACAATAAGAAACTTAAATCAGTTAAAACAAAAATTAGAGAATTTAGGTGTTTCTCTTTGACATACCAAGATTAGAAAACGAATTAGCAGAATTAGAAAAAGAAACTAGCAATCCGGATTTTTGGAATAATAGTGAAAATACTCAAAAAGTACTAGCAAAAATAAAAAAAATCAAAAGCAAATATACTAAATATAAAGAACTTGAAAAAGAAATAAATAATTTAATAGAATTAGCCGAAATGGTAAAATTAGAATATGATGAAGAACTAGCAATAGATGTTACAAAGAATTATAAAAAACAAGAAAAGAACTTAGAAAAACTAGAACTAGAAACGTTGTTTTCAGGTAAATATGATTCTAATAATGCAATAGTAACAATTCATCCAGGAGCTGGAGGAACAGAGTCTCAGGATTGGGCTGAAATGCTATATAGAATGTATACAAGATGGGCTACTAAAAACGAGTATGAAGTAAAAGAATTAGATTATTTAGAGGGAGAAGAAGCAGGATTAAAAAGCGTAACCTTTGAGATTATTGGAGAAAATGCATATGGCTATATGAAATCAGAAAAAGGTGTACATAGATTAGTTAGAATTTCTCCATTTGATGCAGGGGGGAGAAGACATACATCTTTTGCCTCAGTAGAAGTCTTACCAGAAATAACAGATGATATAGAAATAAATATAAACCCAGATGATTTAAGAGTAGACACATATAGAGCATCAGGGGCAGGGGGACAACACATAAATAAAACATCATCTGCAGTAAGAATAACACACATACCAACAAATACAGTAGTAGCTTGTCAATCAGAACGTTCACAAATACAAAATAGAGAAACAGCAATGAGAATGTTAAAATCAAAATTATTAGATTTAAAAGAACAAGAACAAAAAGAAAAAATAGAAGATTTAAAAGGTGAACAAAAAGACATTGCTTGGGGAAGTCAAATACGTTCATATGTATTTTGCCCATACACAATGGTTAAAGACCACAGAACAAACTACGAAGTAGGAAATGTTGCAGGAGTAATGGATGGAGATTTGGACGGATTTATGGAAAGCTATCTAAAAATGAAAATATAACATTTTTTCAAAACAAGCATATTATAATAGAGAGTATTATCTAAAATTAGAAAATACTCTCTATATCAATTTAAAAGAGGTGTCATTTATGGACACAATAGTTCTAAAATTTGGAGGAAGTTCTGTAGCAGATAATGACAAATTAAAAATAGTAGCAGAAAAGATAATAAATTTATATAACAAAAATAATAATATAGTAGTAATATTATCTGCACAAGGAAAAACAACTGATAAATTAATATCAGAAGCATTAGAATTATCAAATGAAACAAAAGATAGGGAAATGGATGTATTATTAAGTGCAGGGGAACAAATATCAATTGCAAAATTAAGTATATTGTTAAATAAAATGGGCTATAAAGCAATATCACTTACTGGATGGCAAGCAGGAATACTTACAAATAAAACAAATCAAAATGCAATTATAGAAAATATTGACACTACCAGAATTTTGCAAGAATTATCAAAAAGAAAAATAGTTATAATTGCAGGTTTCCAAGGTTATAACGAAAACTTAGATATAACAACACTTGGTAGAGGAGGTTCGGATACATCTGCAATAGCAATTGCTGCAGCACTTAATGCAAAAGAATGTTATATATTTTCTGATGTTGATGGTGTATATACAGCAGACCCAAACAAAATAGAAAATGCTAAAAAATTGCCAGCACTTTCATACGAAGAAATGATAGAAATTTCAAGTGAAGGTGCAAAAGTTTTACACGGTAGATGTGCAGAGATTGGTCAAAAATTTAAAATACCTATTATAACAAAATCAACATTTAACAATAAAGCAGGTACTATAATTACAGATATAATAGAAGAAAATACAATAAAAAGTGTTGTTAAAAAAGATATTTCTAGAATTTCTATTGTTGGAAATGGAATTAGCAGGAATTTTGAAAAACTTCATGAAGTGCTAAATATTATTCAAAAAAACAAATTAGAGATTTTGGAATTTAATGTTTCTGAAAGTAAAATTTCTATTGATTTTAAAAATGTTGTTGATGATAAAATGTTGGAGAAGATTCATAAAATAATAAAAGACAGAGAGCCAAACAAATAAGTTTGACTCTCTTTTTAGAAGTTATTTTTTAGATTATTTTTACTTTTTGATTTCCTTATCAATACCATACTGATTAATACGGTAGACATAGCCATTGCCCAAAATTCCAGTTCTCTTTTTTGATGAATTTTCTTCAATATTAGAATCTTCATATTTTTTAGGTTTGAACAATAACTCATTGGTTTTCTTTTCTAAAGCTTCTTTACATTCTAAAGTTCCATGATTAAAAAGTATTGCTTTAGGTGCAAACATGCAGTAAAACTCGAGAAGTTCATCTGCCATAGCATGAGAAGAAAACTCTAAAGTCTGAAGTACAGAGGCTCTTTTAATTATTTCTTGGCCATTAATTAAAACTGTTGAATCTTTTTCTGCTTCAAAAACTCTTCTTCCTATTGTACCTTCAGAAGTATAGCCAGGGAAATATATTAAAGCATTTGGATTAGGTAATAATCTCTTTATATATTCTTTAGCTGGTCCATTACTTCCCATACCTGCAGTAGATATAATGATTTTACCTTCTGAACTACTAAGTATTCCAGGTCTAGTCTTATCATCTACAAATTGCAAATTTTCAGGGAAGAAGTTTAGGCTTTCTGACTTAAAGTGGATAATGTTACTATGAGATATATAACGGAAAGTATAATCTATACCTGTTTTTCCATCTACTTTAATAGGGTAATCTTTAGGAATTAATCCATTTTCTTTCAAATTTCGAATTTTTAACATTAATTCCTGAAAACGTCCCTGAGCAAAAGCAGTATTAAGAATAACACGCTTCTTTGAGCAAGCTTCAATGATATTTTCTTCCCATTTATGAGATATATCCCACGTATTAGTAGTGCCATAGGTAGCTTCTGAGACAATTGTTAAATTTGGAAGAGCATATACCCAATATGGTAATGGCTTAATATCCAAGAAACAATTTGTAGGTTTATAATCACCTGTATAAAGAATATTGATATTATCATATCCAAATTCTTTAATCTGCACAAGTATTATAGAACTACCCATTAAATGACCGTTATTGAAGAATGTAACCGTTATTCTATCTTTTAGAATATCTATAGGTTCTTCATACCGGACTGGATTAGTCAGCTGTAGCGTATTATCAATATCATTTTGAGAATATAATGGTGGTGTTTTTAATATCTTAGAATCCCTTTTCATGATATTATAACTATCATTAAAACCTATATCGATAACACAAGAGGCTGCATCTGTCATGTAAATCTTCTTGTCATAGCCTTTTTTTACAAAAATAGGCAATGCGCCATCATGATCAAGATGAGGATGGGTTAATAATACAGTATCAATTTTTTCAGGATTGACACTATCGTTATAATCAAGTCCTCTAGAATGTCCTTCACCTTGATACATACCGTAATCCACTAGATACCGATAAATTGTACCATCAGCAAAATGAACAGTATTTCTTATAGTAGAACCTGTTACGCCTTTATGATAGCCTCGAATATCTACATAAGGTCCACTTTTCATAAATAACTCCTTTCTTGTTACACAAAACTTTGATTTTATGCTATTATAGAAATAACATAATAAACTATGGTTAACAAATAAATTTTACCATCTTTTTATAATTATGTCAATTTAAAAAATATAAAAATTGTCGAAATGTGTTTACATACTAGATTTTATGTGATAATATTAAAATATCAAATGCAAATTGCATAATTAGAAGGGAGTGTTTCAGCTATGTTGAACCGGAAAAGAAACGACAAGATAGAGGACATAGAGTTAGAAATAGAAGAATGGAGGGCTCAAAATAAGAAAAAGGTTGAAATAATCCTATTCCCCGGTGAAAAAGAGTATTTAGTAGCAAAAGGACTTTTTGTACAACCTGTATTATACAAAATCAAAAATAAGCAAGATTTAAAGTGCATAAATTGTCCAATAAACTTTATAAAAGTAAAATATAATGAAAAAGCACAAAAGGTTTTCAAATTAAAAAGTAAAGAAAAAAAGCTATTAGATAGTAAAGGCATTGAATATGAAGAATTAGGGGTAATATTGTATCTGTAAAAAGAAAAGTAGCAAGAGTTATTCTTGCTGCTTTTTTTGTTCTAAAAAAGACAACCATTGAATATATATAAATATCAGAACAATCAAAAGTAAAGGAGACTGGTGTATATGACAGTAGATGAAAGAAAAAATATAAATACAGGAGTTATTCAAAATTTAATATTAGAAAATAGGGGAAAGCTAAGCATATCAGGTGTAAATGACGTATTAAGTTTTGATGACCAAGTAGTAATGGTAGAAACCGAATTGGGTTTATTAACTGTAAAAGGAGAAAATATAAGAATAAACAAGCTGAGCATAGATACTTCAGAAGTAATAATAGAAGGAGATATTTCATATTTAGCATATAGTGATAAAGAGTTAGAAAAAAATAAAGGAAGCTTAATTAGCAAAATTTTCAAATAAACAAAGGATTGAGAAGAAATGATTGAAAATCAATGTTATTTATTTTTGGTATATACAATAAATGGAATTTTTATAGGAATTCTATTTGACATTTTTCGAGTATTAAGAAAAAGCTTTGAAACAAATGATATAACCACATATTTTGAAGATATTTTATTTTGGATTTTAACAGGACTATCACTATTATACTCAATTTTCACTTTCAGCAATGGTGAAATACGTTTATATATGTTCTTGGGAGTATTTCTTGGATGTCTAACTTATATGATGTTAATCAGTAAATATTTTATAAAAATTAATGTAAAAATTGTCGTATTTTTTAAAAAGATATTTGGTATTATTTTTTCAATATTATTATTACCAATAAAATTTCTATTTAAACCTATAAGATTCATAACCATAAACATAAAAAAAATCTCCATAAAACAACTAAAACATACAAAAAATTAAAAAAACTACATTTTATTCAAAAAAATTCGAAAAATAGGAAGGATTTTTGCAAAAAGTGTAGAAATATATATTATACGTAAATTAGACAGGAGAGATACGGATGAAAAAGAAAAAATTATATAAAAGATTATTAGTTTTAGCAGTAATTTTATATGCATCATTTACATTAATAAATCAACAAAAAGTAATAAATCAATATAGTAAAAATAGTGATGATTTATCATCTCAAATAGAAGAAGAAAAATCTACAAATCAAAAGCTATTAGCACAAAAGGAAGATGTGAATTCAAAAGAATACATAGAGCAAACAGCTAGAGAAAAGCTAGATATGTATTATCCTAACGAAAAAATTTATATAGATAAAGGTATATAAAAAATCCTTTTTTAGGGATTTTTTTATTTTTATCTGGAAAATACTTCCTTTTTTTGGAAAATTATGCTATAATAAGAATATAAATTTTTTAATTCGCAAAAAATTCCCATTAAAATTTAAAATTTAAAAAAAAAGTACAATTATTCAGGAGGTAATTATATTGAATTTAGAAGAAATGTCTTTAACAGAATTAAAAGACTTAGCAAAGGAAAATAATATTAAAAATATATCAAAATTAAAAAAAGATGAATTAATAGAAATGTTAAGTCAAATATTAAATCAAAACAATTCTATAAAAAGGGAAGAAAAAGTAGAAAAAGAAGAAAATAATACTTCAGAAGAAATGTCTGGCTACAAGCTAACAACTGAAGGAGATGAAATAGTAGAAGGAATATTAGATATCCTACCAGACGGTTACGGATTTTTAAGAGGAGATAATTACTTATCTACTCCAAAAGATGTATACATATCAATGGTACAAATAAGAAGATTTAAATTAGATACAGGAGATATAATAAAAGGAATATCAAGATTTAGAGAGGGAGAAAAATTTCCATCACTAATATTTGTAGGTGAAGTAAATGGGGAATCACCTGAAAAAGCAGCAAAAAGAAAGAGATTTGATGAATTAACACCAATCTATCCAGATGAAAGAATAAAACTTGAAACAACATCAAATGAGTATGCAATGAGAATAATAGATTTAATCTCACCAATAGGAAAAGGACAAAGAGGAATGATTGTTGCTCCACCAAAAGTTGGAAAAACAACATTATTAAAGAAAATAGCAAATAGCATATCAGCAAATACACCAGATGCTAAATTAATAGTTCTTTTAATAGATGAAAGACCAGAAGAAGTAACAGATATGAAACGTTCTATAAATGGTGAAGTAATATATTCAACATTTGATGAATTACCAGAACATCACGTAAAAGTTGCAGAAATGGTACTAGAAAGAGCAAAAAGATTAGTTGAACAAGGACAAGATGTTGTAATTTTACTAGACAGTATCACAAGACTTGCAAGAGCATATAACTTAACAATACCATCATCTGGTAAAACATTATCTGGTGGTCTCGATCCAGCTTCACTACATAAACCAAAAAAATTCTTTGGTGCAGCTAGAAACATTGAACATGGTGGAAGCTTAACAATATTGGCAACAGCATTAATCGAAACAGGAAGTAGAATGGATGATGTTATATTTGAGGAATTTAAAGGTACAGGTAATATGGAAGTACACTTAGACAGAAAATTATCAGAAAAACGTATATTCCCAGCAATTGATATTAATAAATCTGGAACAAGAAGAGAAGATTTATTACTTACTCCAAAAGAAAAGGACACTGTATTTGCTTTAAGAAAAGCAATGAACAGTATGCCTGTTGCGGATGTTACTGAACAAGTTATATCTATGATGGTAAAAACTAAGAATAACAATGAATTTATTGATGAAATAGATAATTTTGTAAAAAAATTTAAATAGAATTTAAAAGCAGTTATATCCAAAGATATAGCTGTTTTTAATTGACATAATTTCAAAATGGTGATAAAATACTTAATATCAACAAAAATGTTCATTAGCAAAAAGGAGGAATCTTTATGAAGAATTATAAAATTGTTATAGGACGGAAAAATGTAGCACAACTTGACAGGTCCAAACTTAATGTCGTACCTGCTAGATTTCACCCATATCTCATAGACCTAAATCCAGTTATTGCAAGTTCTAAATCCTTATCAACTATAAATGGAAGAGATAAGGAAATTAATAGAATATACAATTGCTTGCTTAGTGGATTAAAATCTAAGGTAGTATTATTGGGAGAACATGGTGTAGGGAAGACTGCTATCATTCAGAAACTCATATATAATGTCGTTGTTCGTAAACAATGTCCAAAAAAATTAAAAAATTCACATTTTCTCTATCTTGATGTAGATTTACTGGTAAATGAATTAGCCACCCAAAAATCTACAAAAAGATTAGAAAAAATAATTAATTTTATTTTATCACATTCTGGAATTGTTATATATATTGACAATATTCATTTTGTTGAATGTTCACCTATAATGTCATATTACTTTTCACTTTTAGTTAAATATCCAAATGTAAAAATAATAGGAGCAACAACAGAAGAAGAGTATTATGAATACTTTCAGGTTGATACTAAAACCAGAGCACATTTGGAATCAATCTATATTAATGAACCAAAGCATAGAGAAATCTATCCAATGATAAAAGATGTTGTCAAAGGTTTAGTCTCTAAGTATAACGTGAATATTTCACCTATGTTAATTAATTATGTTGTAAATGTGTCAGATGCTTTCATTACAGAATTATGCAATCCAGCTATAACATTGGAAATAATAGAAAAAGCAATGATTGTAGCTAAGAGAAAACATCGTAAAGAAGTTACAAAGGAAGATATCAACACTAATTTTAACTTCAATTATGATATGTATAAGAAAATGTCTGTTGATGACAAGAAATCAACCGCATATCATGAAGCAGGTCATTTCTTGGTGAATTATTTATCTGAGAATATCAGCAATTTAAAGACATCTGCTATTACAATAGTTCCAGCTGAAGATTATCTTGGAATCACAACATTTGACTTTGAATATGAAAAGCAGATAAATCTAAGCAAGGATTATTTTGTAGATAATATTGCAGTGGCTTTAGCTGGTAGAGTAGCAGAAAATCTTCTTATAGGTGAAAATTCTTCTGACAAATATACAAGTGGAGCATCACAGGATTTAATGGATGCAACTGAAACGGCCAGAAGAATCATAACAGAATACGGCATGATTGATGATTTTGGAAAGAATATGACATATTTTCCTAGAGGAGATATATCAGACTTATTTTTACTTTCTGAAGATATTAAAAATAAGATTGATAAAGAAACGTCAAAACTTGTTCAGGAAGCATATACAAGAGCAGAGGAAATATTAAAAGATAACTTTGTACTACTTGATAGAATTGCAAATGCGCTCTTAAGTAACGATGTTTTAGACGAAATTGATTTAAAGCAGATTTGCCATGATGAAGCTGACAAAAAAATGAAGAGAGAACGCAAAGAGTTTAGAACCAATAATAACAACAACAAAATTTAAAATTCAAAAAGATTTCGAAAGAGGGAGAAAAGTAAATACTTTTTTCTCTCTTTTTCATTTATTTTACACATATATCAATTTTGATTGACATAACTTTTAAATTGTGCTAAAATAAAAAAATAGTTACAAAGCAACAATAATCTTATATAAATATGGAGGAAAAGACAAAATGAAAAAAATTATAAACATTATTGATTATTGCATTATCAAGTCCAAAATCAAAAGATTTGGGCGGTCAAGTCATCATTTTCTAAAATATAGGTTATTACAAAAATTTTATTGTATACCAGCATATATAAAGGTTGATAATACAAAATTAAAAGAGACCTATGAAAGTCTTTTAAATAGCAGAGATATCGCTTTAAAAGATAATAATTCTGATATTAATATTTTAAAGGCTTTAGTAAGCAATATTCAAAATCAATTAGAAGATTGTCCCAATGAGCTATATGATTCAGAATTCTGGTACTTGGACACGAATTGGTTTTATCAATTTGCACCTGAATATTTAATTAATAACATAGAGGAGATTTATCGTTATTTTTCAAATAAAGATAAAATCATTCTAGTTATAGATAATTATCAGATTTATGCCAATGATCCTGACTATGATCTTTTTAAATATGATAGAGAAGAAGCAAATTATTTTTTTTGTAATGATTCATATTGCATGGAAAGACTTATTAAGGAAATGAAGAAAGTCGGAACTAAAATAATTACGATTTCGAAAGAAAGAAGGAGTATTAATATTTATAGGTAAGATTATAAAGCGGGAGAAGAATTTCTCTTGCTTTTATTTTATTGTATTGCATTGCATAAAAGAACATTATTACAAAAATAAAATTTTTTAATTTTCGTAATAATGTTCTTTTATGTTTTCTGTAATTCTTTTTTTCAAAGTATCCTTGTAATATGTATTATAAATAGGGTAACGCAATAAATCAATTTCCAGTTCTTTAAACAAATCATTTATAAAATTATCTCGTTCAATTCTTTTTGTTTGTCTATGAGTATTGTCATCTAATTCTATACATAATTTAATTCTACAATTTTCTTTATCTACTAAAACAAAATCTATACTTTTAGATGATATTTTATTAAAATATATAGCTTTTGTTCTATAATCAAGTTCTAGTCTAGTTTCTAATATGTTATATAAAGAAACTTGTGAAAAAACCATTAAATTTAATTCTTTTGCAACATCTAATAAAACAGTGTAAAAATTTAATTCATTCTTAGTTATTACATATCTCTTTGGTCTATAATATTTTTTATATTCCTTATTATTAATAGTATTATTTTCAGTTATAGAGTAATTATTGTTTTCATACGTATTTATATTATTATCTAAATAATTATTTGTTTTACTAATTCCAACATTTGGATTTATCATTGCATCAAATTTGGGCTTTTTAAATAATTTTATAATAAAAAGTATAAATTTTATAAAGATATAATAAGATATGCAAATAAATAATATTATTATAAATATATTCATATTTTTCCTTCCAATAAAAGATAAATTTATATATAGTGTATCATATTTTTAATAATATTCAATAGAAAAATTTAAAAAATTAAATTTTTAATTAAAACATGTGCTATAATTCTTTTTATAGGAGGGGAAAAATATGAAAGAATATTGTATTTATTGTCAGATATCTTCTGGAAAACCATTTATATTAGATACATATACAAATATAAATGTTGCTAAAATAGCATTATATAACATGGTTTCTCTGGAAGAGGAAAGAGGAAGAACATATTATGTCGATAATGATTTTTTCAAAAACAAATATGCTTATAATCATAATCGGTAAATATTTAAAATTATTATCAAGAGACGTAACAGAATGGAAAAAATTTTCTAAAGATGATATTGGTCAAAATGTAAGTAATATTATTTTTCATAAATTTAATTAAAAATGTAAAAATAATATTTGACTTTGCACAAAAATTACTTTTACATTTTTATAAAAAATATTAAAATAGGTGAGACTGTAAGAGAAGTTATATTTCTTGCAGTCTTAACATTGCACAAAATCAAAGTTGCACGTTTAAATAGAATTTATACATTAATTTCCAATAATTTTTAAATCTCTTTAATTTCAATTGTTTCAACATTTTTGTAAACTAAACGTAATATAGGAGTTTGTAAACGAAGTGCTTTTTATAGGCATTATTTTTTTTGCTGGTTTTTTATCACATAAAAATAGGGCATAAATGCCCTATAAAATCGTTTTTTTTATTTTGGTAATCATAATACTAGTTAATATTGGTTTATTTTATTCTTGGGTATGGTCTTATTTCATTTGTTAATCCTAATAAATAATCTATGCTTGTGTTATAAAAGTTTGCTAGTGTTTCAAGTCTATATATATCTATTGTTATTTCTCCACTTTCATATCTGGCATATGTTTGTTGCTTACAGTTCAATATTTGTGATAATTGTTTTTGTGTCAAGTCTTTATCTTCTCTTAAGTCTCTTATTCTTATATTCATTTTTACCACTTCCTTATAATTATTATAAAATATTCTTAAAAAGTGTATTGACATTTACACGTAATCCGTGTATAATGTTTTTAGATTTACACTTATAACGTGTATTTCTGCAATGACATTAGATTGGTATAACAAGAAATAAGTCTAGTGTTATTAATTAGTAATATTGTTTTAATGTCATCTTCCTTAAAAGCTGTTGTTATACAATATTACTAAACATTGTAACGTTAGACTATGTCCCCAGTCTAGTGTTATGGTGGGGGACTATATTATTATAAAAAGGGGTTTTAAAATGTACGATAATATTTTAAAAAACGAAGTTGTTTATACTAAAGATGAATTAATTACTATTTTAGATTGCTTAGATATTAGTATAAGTGCTATTACTGATTTAAGAGATGAGCATAAATGTATGCTACGTTTACTCAATAATAGATTTGCTAAAGACTATTGCAAAAGTATGATAGTTAATTATAACGAAAAATTAATCGCACTAAAGAAACTAAGAAATAATATTAAAGAAAAATTAATGGAGGACTAATAATATGAAATGTCAAGGAAGTTTTATATTTAAAACATTAACACATAGAAATGCTGGTGTGTTTAAAGATAGCGAAGGTAATGAAATAAATTACCCAAGTGCATATATCTTAAAAGTTGATGAATTAATGAGCAACGGAGATATAAACGAAAGAAAATTCAAGATTGATGACAAAGAAACTGCAATTATTAATGGTTTAAAAACATTAAAGGCATATCAAGAAATAGTTATTAATTTTGAGGTCACACTTTATACTAGCCGTGTCACTTTAGACATTGTTGACATAGAGTATGAAAACTAAGGAGTATATAAATATTAATTTATATAAATAAAAATACAAAAGAGAAAGGAGTACATAATATATGACTGAGTTAGAAATATTAGAATTAATTCATAATGACTTAGGTTGTATTGTGTGCTTTTTGATTTTCTTTGTAGTGGTTATCATATTGAAATATATATACAAATTTTTTGATATGATTTTCCATTTTTAATACTAAAGATGAAAGGAGTTGTTGACTATGTTAAAAACTATAGTTACTGCCGAAATGTTAGGCGGAGTATTAGACGAAGTAGTTGGAGTATTACCAATTTGTATACCTGTATTAATTACTTTCATAGCATTAAGAAAAGGTATATCATTTATACAATCAATATTACATTCTGCTTAATGTTAATATATTATTTAAGAGAAATACTAAAGAAAAGGAGTGTGGGTATATATGGAAACTGCAAGCACTACAACTGTTTTATCAACAGTTATAACAAGTAAAATGTTACAAGGTGTTTTAGATGAAATACTAGGAATTCTTCCTGTATGTGTTCCAGTAATGATTTCATTTATAGCACTAAGAAAAGGAATTGCATTTATACAGAGTATTTTGCACTCTGCTTAGAATACTAAAGATAAAGAAGAGGGTGGAAGATAAAAGCTTTTGCCCTCTTGTTTTATAGGGAGGAAAAAGAAAAATGAAAAATAAATTTATAGTTATAAGCTTGATATTTATGTTGCTATTATCTATTTTTACGTTTAATAACAATGTTTATGCTAGTAACGAAGATAATTTTTATAGTATGGTTCAAAAAGGTTATAAATTTATAGAAAGTAAAGGGTATGACCCTCAAAAATTTACTAATTATTTTATATTAGAAAATGGTGCAACAATAATATATTTGCCAGATGATAGTGGGTTTTATGTTTATGATTGGTCTGGTTATATGTGCCGTGGTTCAAACTTTTTTGTTGTTGACTTTAATTTGAATACGTTTGAACCTATGGACAAAGAACCTTGGATTAATATGTCGAATAATCCTAGTGACATAGCTAGATTTAATCGTGTCACACACTCTACTTTTAATATGAAAAAAGGCGATGATGTTGTCTTTGAAAAAAATATTGATTTTTTTCGTATAACTCCGGCTCAACACCTGGTGGAGGTACTGACACCGGAGGAGGGGAAGGAGACAATAGCGGAAATAGTGGCTCTACTTCCATTGATTTTAGTAGTGGTGGTGTCTTTTCTTGGATTGCGAAAGGCTTTGAATTGGTTGTTGACACTCTTAAGACACTCTTAAACCCTATGGAGCTATTAACCAATTATTTAAACCCATTAAGTAAGGATTTTATATTTACTAAATTATTTAGTAATATTAGTGATATATTTAGTTTTTTTGACCCAACTGGAGAAAAATTTATTTTCACGGATTTTTTTAAGAATATATCAAATATGTTGTCTTATATAAATCCTTTTAGTGATAATTTTATATTTAAAGATTTTTTTAGTAATTTTTTTAGTTGGTTTAACCCTTTAAGTGATAATTTTATTTTAAAGAAATTATGGGAATTTTTGACAAGCATTATAAGTTTTGTTAATCCTACTGATGATAATTTTTTAGGTAAAAAGATTATAGAATTATTAGGGGATTTATTAAAGTCTTTGTTTGTACCTAGTGAAGAGGCTATAAATGGACTTGTAAATTCAGTTAAGGACCATTTTACTTTTATAGATACTATAAATAGTACAGTAGATATGGTAAAAGGTATGTTTGATAATACAGAAGAGTTGCCAAAAATTTCTATAAATTTACCAGAGAATAAGTGGTATAGTGGTCAAGTTGTTGTAATGGATTTAAGCTGGTATGCACCATATAAAAATTATGGAGATACTATTATTGCAGGATTTATTTATGTATTTTTCTTATGGAGAATATTTATAAATCTACCTAATATTATTTCTGGTGGTGCTGGTTCGGTAAATGATATAACTATTGCATCAAGTGATATAGAGGCATATCAAAAATTTGGTTTTGGACGTCGTTCAGGTCTAAATCGTAAACAGTAAAGGAGTGGTTAGAAATGATTGTAAATTTATTTATATATGTATTACAGGGTATAGTTAATGTTTTACTAGCTCCTTTATCTGTTTTAAATTTTGGTATAAATGTAGCTTTAAAGATTGGAGTAGTACAAGGATTTATTAAGGTTGTAGCTTACTTATTCCCTTGGGCTGAGTTATCTCCGTTAGTATCTTTTATAGTTGCTATGTTTGTGTTTAGAGGTGTTGTAGCATTGATAAAAACTATATGGGAATTGTTACCTATATTATAATTTTTTGAAAGGGGGCGATATTATGTCACAACATTTTTTAAGTGTAATTTGTACAGTAGGTTATTATGCTTTTTTAATTTATTTAGTTTTTATAGAAATTAGTTATACATATTTAAAACATATAAAGAAAGATAATAGATTTGAAAATGTTGGATTTTTTAAATATTTAGAAAGTCCTGTAAAAACATTGAAAGGGGACAAATAATGTTTGGATTTTTAGTAATTTTATTTATTATAGAGTGTTTTGGTTTTTGTTATTTATTTTATAAAATATTAGAAATAAACAAAGATATAGACACTTTGTATGATAAATACTCAAAAGAACTAGAAAAGATAACGAAAGATAATGTTATAAAAAGGAGTAGTTTGTTGAAATGATGTGGTCAATAATGTTTAGTTTAATTAAAATGATAGTTCAATTGCTTAAATACCCTTTTTATGCACTTATTATATTAATAGCTATTTTTAGTTTTTTAATATCTGTAAATATTGTTGTTGGAGTAGCTAAAGGGAAAAGATTTAAAAAAGGTCAACACAATATAGTTAAAAAGAAAAGTTTTTTTAGGCGAATTTTTATAGATTTTCCAAAGAGGTTTACTGATGATTTGTTTGATAAAGACCCAGAGTTTTTTAAATATCAAGGACTAATAATATTTGAAGGTAGACAAGGTAGTGGAAAAACAATGTCTATGGTCGAATTTATAAAACGTATGCAAGAAGAATACCCACTTGCTAAAACTACTACAAACTTTGGATTGAAGTCACAAAATAAAGAGTTGAAAGATTGGCGAATGTTAATTGACTATAAAAACGACAAACAAGGTGTTATTGTTGGTATGGATGAATTACAAAATTGGTTTAGCTCAAATGATAGTAAGAACTTTCCTCCAGAAATGCTCGGAATTGTTACACAAAATCGTAAAAATAGACGTATTATTTTAGGAACTTCTCAAAACTTCTATTTGCTTGCTAAGGCTATTCGTTCGCAAGCAACCGAAGTACGTAGGTGTTCTACGTTCTTCGGTTGCCTTACAGTAGTTAAACGTGTTGAGCCAATCTTAGATAGTGAGGGAAATGTGCAAGAATGGAAAAATAGAGGTATGTATTTTTTTGTTCACAGTAAAGAATTGAGAAATGCTTACGATACATATAAGGTTATAGAGAACTTACGTAAAAGTGGATTTAAAGAGCAAGCACAAGATATTAATAATAATACTACTATTGTGCTAAGAAATGACAAGAAAGGTAAAAAATAGTATGAGTGATAAAAGAATATTAAAAATGTATAAAGAACGGTTATACAATTGATTTCATAGCAAGGAAGTATTATAAATATAAAAACAAGAGTAATAAACCTGTTATTATGAATGGAATAACCTTATACCCTGCAAAAATATATGATATGAAATATTGTAGATTGTATGTAGTTGAGGTTATATATAAATATTTGATAAATGGAGATATGGCACATACTCAAACTGCCTAGTTTTCTGGTCGCGGTGCTATTTAGAACTTGTATATATGCTTGTTCGTTTACAGGCTGCACGACTTCTGTGCACTTCTCCGATATGCGGGGGGTTGAGATTAGATACCTTTAGAAATTGTTGCGAATAGCTACAATTTCTTAAGGTTTTCTATCTCAAGAGGGGGGATAGCACCCCCTAAACAACTAGCACGAAGTGCGATAAAAAAAGAAAGTTTTACAAAAGAAAAAATCCCGCCTATCTAACAAGCGGGATTTTTGGTCATATTTGACCTTTGATTTTTTATTTAAATGTTTATTTTTTCCTTATTTTTCAATGGTTTGAGATGGGCGAACACTTTGTTCGGGGGGTATACTACTTTTTGACCATCTTTGACCTTTTGAAAAATAAAATAAATAATAAGTAAAGAGGTGTAAAAAATGTATATAAATGAAATGCAACAAAATAATATTACTTATTCTGTTGATATGATAAGACTAAAAACCTTTTTAACTTATTCTGTATTTACTGAGATTGAATTTAGATTTAAAACTTGTTGGAGTAAATATGTGAAAAGATATTATACCACACCACAAATGCAACAGTTTTTTTATAATTATGTGATAGAAATAAAAGAAGGGATTAGTTTTTGGTTTGGCTTTTGTCATAATAATGAACGTAGAAGTTTTTATGAGGGAGCTGAATATAATTTTACAATTGAATTTAATCCTAATAAATTAAAAGATAATGAAATTATAAAATATTTATTAAATTTAAGTGGTAAGTGGTTTATAAAAAGTTTTGACTTAGCTATGGATTTAAAAATTAATATAAATGATATAATAACAGATACAAGTGGAAGGCAAAAAAGTGTAGTTTTTAGTTATGGTTTTGATAATAAGACTATAGTATTAGGAAAAGGAGATGGAAGATTAAAAATATATAATAAAAAGCTAGAAAGTAATTTAAATATAATGGGAGAATTGACTAGGGTAGAGGTATCAAGAGAATTTGAGGACTTTCCAGTTAATGAAATAAAAAAGTTTGATTATGGAAATATATTCCCAAGTATTTATTTAAATAATTATCTTTACACTTTTAGTGATTATGAGGACAAAACATTATTAGCAATTTTATATTCTGTTCAAAATGGTTTTCCTATAAAATACTTAACTAAGACATATAAAAAGAAAATTAAAACAATGCTGGAGGGCGGACATAAAATAAGATTTGATAATAAGATTGCAACTCAAGTGTTGTGCAAAACTATATTTCATTATTTTATGAATAATAATAAAGTGAGGTGGAGTTAATGAAAAAAATAACTGTTCGTATAGAAGATAGTACTTATGAAATGTTAAAAGAGTATTCTTTAAATAATGGTTTAAGGCGTGTTTATTTTTGTCTTATAGTGAATAATGCTATTAGAGATTACTGCAGAAAAAATATGGCAAATTACTGCAGTAATAATATGACAGAATAGGAGGATGAAATGAGTAAAGTATCAAGTAAAATCAATAGAATAAAAAGGAAATTAGACAATATAAGTGGTTTAGATGATGATTTCATAATGTCTAGTATTAATAAGATAGATTTATTTGTAGATATAATATTAAGTGATATAAATTTATACTTAAAAGAAAATAAATTAAATGGAACTATATTTAAGAACTTAAAATAAGGTAAGGTATCTAGGTTTAATCTTAGATACCTTTTTAATCTATAAATTAATATAAACCATGTCAAAATAAACATTGCACAAATGTAGTTTAAATAATTAAAAAATGTCAAGAGGGGAAAGACTTAGCATAACTACGTTTGCAAGTTTCTATATTAATAACATTGCACAAAATCAAAGTTTTGTGCAAAAAAAGTGTAGGGGTAAAATAATAGAACCCCTTTCAGAGTCCTACCTACAAGTTATTGCAACTACTAGCCTTTAAGCCTTTTATAGCTATTAATTATCTATCGTTTGACTAACATTATTACTTTATTATTTACTATTGTAATAATGTTAGTCCAGTCCCAGATATTTATTTCTAAAATCAATTTTAAACCAGTTTTATAATTTATCTTTATAATTTTATATCTAAAATTATTTTTCAATTTAAATTTAATTTTATTACTTAATAATTTTTTATTTCATATTATATTTTATATAAAATTTTTCAAAAATCTCTAAAATGCCTATTTCTCTATATTTGCCGTATTTTACCGACAACAAACTATATGCCTAAAAAATAAAAACGCCTTAAAATCGATTCTCGTGCGTCACTTTTTTTGGCTTTTTTCAGACTATTTGCTGTTACTATATAAATGTATGATTTTACTACTAAAAATTGCTAAACACTAGAATTGTCAGTATTTTACTAAAATATCAGACAACAAAAACTTATATGGCTAAATTATAAAAATGCCTTAAAAACGATTCTAGCAAGCCGTTATTTTAGCTAATTTCAGAGATTTTCATACGCCGTAACAATTGTATAAATTTGATTAGAATCTACAAATTAAAATTACATATTATAAGTTTAAAAGCTTCAAAATCAATTTATAAATTTTTAAATGAAAATTTGATTAGTTAATAAATTAAATTGCTTAAAATTGATTTTTGTAAGTTATTAATATAATTATAAATCTAAAATCATAATTAAAATTTGTAAATAAATTTATAATAATCAAATGTTCGGTTTTAGAAAATTTTACGAACAAAATTATAAATTTAAAAATTTTAGTTAAAAATTCAAAATTTAAATTATAAAATTAATTTATAAAATTTTATAATTTTTACTTTAAAATTTATTTATAAAAATATTTTAATTTTATTCTGAAAATTAATTTTATAACTTTGCACAAAATATTTTACTGCCTATTTCTTTTTTTATTTTAAATTTTTTTAATTTTATTAAAATTACATATTCTTGGAAATAGGGTTCTTCCCCCCTACTTTCTTCAATAATCTCCTTCAAATTCATTTTATAGTAAAAAACTGATTTACAAGAATAGTAAATCAGTTTTTTGTTTTTAATGCAGTAATTGTTTTTTTAGCAGATTAAGCAATTCTTTGCTTTCTTCTGAAGATTCAGAATCTAATTCAAAATCTTGGAGGTACTCTTCGAATCTCTTATTATAGATTTTATATTCTTTCAGCTTGTAAGCTTGTTCTTCTTCATCTGATAAGAAAAAAATGTGTTTCCTTTTAGCTTTAAGATCAGAGTTATTACTTTCCTGAATAAATATTTGATAAACGAACATACGTAATTTTAGAAGTTTTTCATTTCTATTATTAATTTGCTGTTCAGTATCATTATCTAAAACTACATAACCTTGTTCACAAAAATAACCTCTCATAAGCTCATAGGGATTAGAATCTTTCTTAACACAAATTATAACACCATTTGCTTCGAAGAAAATGCATTCAAGCTTTGTCTTGCACCGTAGACTTGAGAATGTTTTAAATAAAAGCTGTTTAAAATTAGATTGTTCGTGAAATAGACCTAAGATTAATTGACACCATTTAGTTATTTCAATCTGAGAATATGGTGGAAAAGTAACTAAAACATCTCTTCCATCGTATTCTAATTGCAAATCGCATTTTGTTCTAATTGCTTTGCATTCTGCATTGAATGTAGCTTCGTTTTCGTTGATAAAAGGCTCTGCCTTTAATGTGACGTTTGTCAATAACTGCATTATATCACTCTCCTTTTTATAAAACGTTGTTTTAGATTATATATGTCTACTCCGTAAAGGAGATTATAAAAATTAATTAGCTTATTGGCTAAAAACACTTTAATTATATCATATATTTACATAACTTTCAATACTTTACTATATTCATACTCTTTTTACATATGTGACAAACCTTTTAAATTTAATTTTATTACTTAACAATTTTTATTTCATATTATATAAATTTTTTCAAAAATCTCCAAAATGCCTATTTCTCTATATTTACCATATTTTATCAACAACAAACTATAAGCCTTAAAAATAAAAACGTCTTAAAATCGATTCTCGTGTGTCGCTTTTTTAAGCTATTTTTGATGTTTTTAGTATATCCATATAATTATATATTTTTTCTATAAAAAATCCCTAAACACTAGAATTATCAGTATTTTGGCAAAATGCTAACCAACAAGTTATATGAATTAAATATTAAAACGCCTTAAAATTGATTCTCGTAAGCCATTATTCTGGACATTTTATAGATATTTTAGTATTTACATATAATTATAAAAATTTCATATTATATAATTAAAATTTTTATAAACAACTTAAATAGATCTAAATTTAATATTTAGATGAATAATTTATATATATAATATTGTAATTGGCTCAAATTTGATTTTCGTAAATTTGAATTATAATAATTAAATATATATATATATATATTCAAAACCAAACATTAAAATTCACAATCAACAAATGTTCGTTTTAAAAAATTCTATAAATTGAAAATCTTAAATTTATAATTTTTTTAATTTTTAAAATTTTTAATTGTAAATCTTAAATAAATTTTATTTTGTAGAAACTTTGCACAAAATTTTTCTGCATATTTTGCTATAAATATTTATATTAAATATAAATCTACAACATCAAAAATAGTGCTATCCCCCTACTCTTCTGATTCTTTAGAATTCATATTTTTTTATTTCACAATTTTTTAATCCTCTATCCAAGAACAAACCATTTTTTATACCTTCAAAATAACCATTAAATGCTTTTGATACTCCACTATGAGCTACTACTAGAACATTTTTATAGTCTTTTATTTTTAATTCATCTAAAAAGTTATATATTCTTTTAAAGAATTCTTGTATATTTTCACTTGTTCCATATTGTATTTCAGTATAATAATTCCAGTATTCATCTCTATTTGTTACATCTAAGGATTTCCCAGACAAACTACCAGGATTTCTTTCTTCTAATCTATTATCAATAATTATTTCTTTGTCTTTAACATTTATAATTTTAGCTGTATGCTTTGCTCTAATCAAAGGAGAGCAAATTACAATATCATAATCAATTTTTTTTATCTTTTCTCTTAATTCTTCAGCCTGTTTTATACCTTTTTTAGTTAAATCTTCATTTTCATTATTATATTGTTTTAATGCATTATGTGGAACTTCTCCATGTCTTACTATATATACTTTCATTATATTTCACTCCTATTTATAAATTATCAATATGCTTAAAAACTTCATCTAAAGAATATGTTTTATTTAATTTTATATCATCTAAACCTTGTTGTAGTTTACTTTTCAAATCATTTTTATCTCTAATTATTACACTATCTGGAATAATACTCATAATCTAACATATTTCCCCCTAATTATTCATTATTCAAAAAATTCATGACCAAATCAATAATAACATCTTTTTCTTTTGGATTTGATTCTGCGATTAATAGAGTAAGAGCTGTTAATGTATTATTATCAATTACTTGTTTTCCATTTTTATATAATATTCCATAAAAATTCAAAAAATATATAAATAGAGTTGCTGCAATTCTTTTATTTCCATCTGCAAAAACATGATTTTTTATAATTAAATATAAAAAATTTGCTCCTTTTTCTTCTATACTTTTATAAATATCTTGTCCGTGCAAAACTTTGATAGATATTACCAATAATTGATTCTAACCCTTTATCTCTTTCAACTGCAAAAAGCGAACTTTCTTCGTTGAATCTCAATTTATTAATTATATTTATACATTCTTTATATTCAATTTTTCTATCATCTACATTTCCTTCAATTTTCTTTAATGTTCTATGATCATAGTCATCTAATAAATCTAATGCTTTTGAATATCCTCCAATTACTTTTAATATTTCTTTTGCATCATTTCCTTCTAATCGTTCATCAATACGATTAGCAATATCTATTAGCTTTATAGTTTTTTCTAAATATTCTAATCTTTTTTGATTTACTACATATCCTTTTAACATATAATCTTTTAAAATATTAGTTGCCCATTTTCTAAATAGAATACCTTGTTTACTATTTACTCTATAACCAACAGAGATAATCATATCTAAATTGTAGTACTGGACATTATATTTTTTTCCATCTTCAGCAGTATGCTCAAAAAATGAGCATACTGCATTTTCAGTAAGTTCTTCATCTTTATAGATATTTTGAATATGACGTGTAATTGTTCTTCTATCTTTGCCAAATAATTCTGCCATTTGTTTTTGTGTTAGCCATACAGTTTCATCTTTTAAATTTACTTCTAATTTTACTCCTTGATTTTCAAATAAAATAATTTCATTTCTTTTTTCGTCCATAAGAACACATCCTTTATATAAAATTTAGCTCTTATTGCATTTATTGGTATTTATAAATTCTATTTTTTAGTATTTTCGAACTATTGTACATATTTTATAACAAGAACAAACATTTGTCTATGCTTTTTGAAAAAATTTATAGTTTATATTTTTTACTTCTTTTTTATTTATAATAAAAAAGTTCCGGGTATCAAAGTTTTGTGTAATAAGGAGTAGGAACAAAATAATTGAACCATTATCAGGGTCCTACCTGTGGATTTTTGAAGCTACTAGCCTTAAAGGCTTTTACAGCTATAAATAGCTATCGTTTGACTAACATTATTACTTTATTATTTATTATTTGTAATATGTAATAATGTTAGTCTAGTCCCAGATATTTGTTTATAAAATCAATTTTAAATCAGTTTTATAAGTTATCTTTATGATTTTACATCTAAATAATTTTTCTATTTAAAATTTAATTTCATTACTTAATAATTTTTTTCATATTATATTTTATATAAATTTTCCAAAAATCTTCAAAATGCCTATTCCTCTGTATTTGCCGTATTTTACCAACAACAAACTATAAGCCTTAAAAATAAAAACGGCTTTTTTTCCAGCTAAATTTCTTGCAAATACAAAGTTATTTGGTTCTATTCCTTTTTTAGACTTAATATCATTGTATAATTTTAAATACTTATCATATTGGAAGACATAGGTACAAACCATAATATATCTTTATCGATTTTATCTCGAAAACAAAAATAAGTTGGTCTTTTTGTTCCAGCTTCTTTATTTTCCATTAAATGATATTTTGGGTTATACTTTTCAATGAATTCATCTTTTATAAAATATAATTTTCCTTCAATAATTTCCATTTTGCTCCTTATACAATAAAAAGGGAGTATGAAACTCCCTAATTTATTCACCAGTGTATTTTCTCTTTGCCAACTGGGTGGCTGATTAATCGATTGTCTAGGGTATTTTACTCTTTGCCTCCTAGTAGGCAGTGTTTATTTATATAATAATTATAGCATCTTATTATTTGAATTGTCAATTAGTCCAAAATAATTTTCTAAAATTATTATATATAATATTATATGCTATTTTTTAATGTATAATACAAAATAATTTTATGATTCCAAATGATTTTTAAAGATTGGAAATGATAACATTTATTATGAACTAATATATAATATTTTAATAGTCAAAACGCCTAAAGTATAAATAATTATTTATACTTTAGGCGTTTTAAATTCAATTTACTCTATTATAATATCTGATGGAGTTACAGCCCCTTCTGTGCTACTTTGTTCTAAAGAGCTATAACCTGGCAAATCATAACCAATGTTTATTGGCGTTCTATTACCTTTTTTAATATCTTTTACCATAAAATAATCTAAAGAATCTTTACCTAGATTCCAAGTAGCATCTACCAAATACCACTCATCTTCCACTTTTATAAGATTCCATGCATGGTAGTTTTGATCAGAAATGTTGCCTACATACCCATCAACAATTAAACATTCAAGATTGCAACAATTGCAAATATATTTATATGCATCTGCTATGCCATCACATATAGCTTTTTTATTAACTATTGCACCATAAATATTTTGAGTAGAATTTGTTTTTAATTCTGACAAAACATATTCGTCACCCAAGAATCCTATTGTTTTTACATCCTTGTTTGTTCTTTCATATTCTACATTACTAGTTATCCATTGAAATATCAACTTATACTTTTCTACAATATCATTTGTGTTGTTTACTGTAGTAACTAAATCTTGAATTTCCAAATTCACTTCATCTAATAAAGTTGAATATTCTTTGAAATTTTTACAAATATATAAAGAATAAAATTTGCAAACCATTCCTTTTTTATTTAGTAAAAATTTTATATTAGTTTTTGTTTCAAAGTCCATTAGTTCTTGTTCTGGATGATCAAGTCTTGCAAATTGTATTGCTTTCATCATCTTTAATTTTAATGTGTAATCAATATTATTACTATCAAATTGATAAATACTTTTTCTAGTAGAATCAGAAAAGTCTGTTTTCAATGTTGCTTCATAGTACATTTTAGAATAATCATCATCTAGCAAATTCCAGTAATCTGAATCATATTTAGCAGTGTAAGATGTCCGTGGCTCTATATATTCGCATTTTTCTCCTATATTTTGTAATGAGTCAAAAGAAATAAAGAATAATAATAAAATTAGTAAAATTGAATTATAAATATTCTTTTTCAATTTATAATATCCTCCCAAAAAATTTTTTTATATATAAGAACAGCCTATGCTGAAAAAACGGAGATTTTAACAATTAGTTTAAAATCGCTTATATATTATATTATAATTTGAATAAGTTTGTCAATCGCATATTTATCTAGAATGTGCCACTAATTCATCTGTTTGAGTATTATTTCTTACCGTTTGATCTGGAATAACTTTTGTACCATCAGCCAATATTATTTCTGGTAAAATTACTATATATCCAGGAGTAGATATTTCACATAGATTTCCATTTTCATCTTTTGAAAGTTTTCTGTTTTTATAATAAATTTCGTGTCCAGTTGTTTGAATTGTTACATTATTTCCAATTTTAACTTTATCTCCAATTGTTATATTACCGGCTAAAGTTGGATTGTTTCCGATAGAAACATCATTTCCTATTTTCACTGTTCCTATACAATCAACAAAAATATCATCTCCAACTATCAAATTTTTACCTTGTAATGGGAATAAGGCATCTAAAATTTCTTTTCTACGTCTTATAGATATATCTTTGCTATTATATTCCGAACATAATTTATGTGATAGATTGTATATTTGTGATATTGTTGGTTCAAGTGTATTATATTTTTCATAGTTTATTGCTTTTAGATATTGAGTGAAATCTCCTTCTATTCCAAGTTGTTTTAAATGTACTAGTATATGTTTAATTTCATCTTCTGTTCTTTTTCCTTCATTTCCAGGAATCTTTACTGTAGTTTCATAATTATCGCATATTTCTTTATATTCTTTACAAGGATTTCCAAAAGATATCATATTAGATTTAAGATTGGAATTTTCTACAATATGGCTTCCCATTCCAATAACACTTCTTTCACCAATATAGCTATTATCTTCAATATTAACATTAGCACCAATCCATGTATCATTATCAATGTTGATTTTTCCAAGTTTAGAAAGACCATTTTTAGTATATATATCATTATTTCCGAAATTCTACATTTGAAGCAACAAAGACTGAATCTTTTAGGTGTACAAGTGATGAAGCATTAAAATGTACTCTTGCATTTATATAATTATTCCCATCTAAATCAACTGTTCCTATTATTGTAAATAGTCCGTCTCCTCCTCCAAAAATTTGGCCATGTCCTGGGAATAGTTTGTCTAATATTTCATTTTTTTCATTTTCATATTTTATTTTTTCTTGTTGAGTGCTTGATTTTGCAATCAAACCAGATAATTCTGTAAATCTCATACAATATTCTTTTGATATTTCTAATAACTTTCTATATTCTAAATCATAAGCATTAAAACTTTGACCTTTATACATCTTTTCTATTTCTTTCAAATCTCCATCAAATCCTAGATTTTGCAAATGTTTGATTTTTTCATCTATTGTTAACATTATTATTTCCTCCTATTTTAATTTTGTTCTACTTTTATAACATTATCAAAGCTTATCAAATCTGTTACAAAAGAATGTTCTGATTTTTTCTTATCTTTACCAATTATTTTAATAATGTTATTCTTATATTTAGACATATCTAATTCAGTAACAACAATATCGTTATCTTGTAATAATTTCTTTATTTTTTCTAAAGTTTCTTGGTCTTGTTTTTCCAATTCAATTTGTAATTCAAGCATATTATAATGTTCTATTTTATCTGATATTAAATAAGAATACGATAAAATTACATATACCATAGCTGTAGCTATTATTCCGCATAGATAGTAGCCTGCACCTATGCATAATCCTATACAAGTAACAGCTAATAATGTTGATGCTGTTGTTAAACCTTTTACATTAAATCCATCTCTTAGTATTGTTCCAGCACCTAAAAATCCTATTCCTGATAATAATTGAGCTGGTATTCTAGATGAATCCACTCCAAAAGATTTTGACATATATTCTCCACATACCATAACTAATACTGCACTTATCCCAACCAAAGCATGTGTTCTAAAACCTGCTGGCTTGCTCCAAGATGATCTTTCTAATCCTATAATTCCTGCTAAAATAACTCCTAATAATAACTTAATAATTGTTTGAAATTCAAAACTGTTTATAATGATACTTAATTTTTCCAAAACAACTTTCCTCCTTTTATTTTATAAAAAATCTCTATTTATGTCTTTTTATTATATCATAATAAGATTATATGTGCAAACTAATAATAAAAATGAAAATAGAAAATGTAGTATAAATTATACACATACATTTTCTATTTCCCTATTAAATACCTCTATTTACTTTTTTCATACAGCTCATCTGTCAGATATATCTTGTAAGTTGTCTCTTCTTCTTCTATTCTTTCATATTTTGTTCCCCAAAATGTTATGTTTGTTTTTACAGCACAATATTTTTCAATATATGAATTTTCCTGATGAGGGTACAGTTCTACTTTCACTGTGTCTTTATAATTTTTTGTTTGTATAATTTCATCATTTTCTCCTCCAGATGAATTCTGTTTTTTTATAACATAATCTATTCCATAAACAGAATTATTAAAAAAAGACGATTTTACTATTTCTTCTTGGTAAGACACTAGTTTTTCTTTTTCTTGAATAACATTTTCACTTTTAATGCATACTGGGTAACACTCACAAAATAATAACATTACATAAATTGCCCATGGAATAATTATTAATAATGAGTTAGAATAATGATCTTTTTTTATTAAAAAAATAATAAAATCTATAATATACATTATAATTGGTATTCCAAATAATATATATCCTATTGATATTATTTTTTCTCCAGTTAAAGAATTTTTAATAACAGAATACTTAAAAAACTCATTTTCTCTTACTAACATCAAACATATTACGTTTAATATAAAAAAGAGTATTTGCATTATAAAGTGAAACCGTTTTACACTTTTTAAGTGTTTCTCTCCTGGATTAATATTCATTACCCAAGCAATAAATATTAAAATTGCTACAAATAAATAGATTGCATTTATCATAATTTTACCTCCTATAAAAAATAATTTAACTATAGCTGCAATCTCCTATGAATGTAAAATAGGATTAAAATTTTATATAAATATATTACCATTTCAAAAGTATTATGTCAAGTATAAGAGTATATTTCGATACTAAAAACTGTTAAATATTCAATTTATTTGTGTTTCTATATTTGCAATTACCGAAAAATGTTATATAATATACAAAAATAATGGAGTGTGAAAACTTATGATAAATCATGAAAATAATCCAGATTACTTAAATTCTTTTTTAGATTATACAGTAACTATATTAAATAAATCACCTAATACAATCAAAGAATATAATTACGATTTAGCAACATTTTTAAAATTTATAAAAGTGCATTTTAAAATGACTGATGAAGAAGATTTTTCTAAAATAACTATAAAAGATATTCCTTTAAGCACTATTAAACAAATTAAATTAGATGATATTCATGCTTTCTTGAGCTATTTAACAAATACATATCATAGCAAAGCAGCTACACGTGCAAGAAAGGCTTCTAGCATTAGAGTGTTTTTTAATTATTTAAGTCAAAAAGCTAATTTAATTGAATTTAATCCTGCTCAAAATTTGGAAACACCTAAATTAGATAAAAGATTGCCTAAATATTTAAGTTTAGAAGATAGTAAAAGACTTCTAAATGTTGCTGGTAGTGATGATAATAGAAATAATAAAAGAGATTATGCTATTATTACTTTGTTTTTAAATTGTGGTATGCGTTTATCTGAATTAGTAGGAATAAATATAAAAGATATAAATTTTAGTGAATGCCAAATGACTGTAATTGGTAAAGGTAATAAAGAAAGAACTATTTATCTAAATAAAGCTTGTATGACTGCTATTAATAATTATTTAGCTGTTCGCCCTGTTGAAGGAATTAAGACTGATAAAGCTAATTCTAAAAATGCTTTGTTTTTAAGTGAAAGAAAAGAACGTATTAGTAGGAGAACTGTTCAATATATTGTTGATAAAGAACTCAGAGTTGCAGGATTAGATACTAGTAAATATTCAGTTCATAAATTAAGACATACTGCTGCAACTCTTATGTATCAATATGGAAATGTTGATATTAGAGCATTACAAGAAGTTCTAGGACACGAGAGTATTTCTACTACGGAAATTTATACTCATGTTGCTAATGTTCAGGCTAGAAGTGCTATTGAAAATAATCCATTATCAGATGTTACTCAAGATTAATTTTTATATTTTGTATTAAAATCCCTTAATTTTACTTTATTATTAAGGGATTTTTTCTTTATTAATATGTTGGGATCACAAGTTTTTGTCCCTCTTTTAAATCTAAATTATCTAATTTATTTATTCTTTTTATTTCACTTACAATTTCTCTAATATCTTTATTTTCAAAATATTTATTGTTTTTTGATTCTTCTTGTGAAATGCTCCATAATGTATCTCCTAATATTATGGATTCTTCTTTATATTTTGTATCTACTTTTGAGTATGTTTTATTAGAGAATAATATTATTATCAATATCAATATAACTAATATGCTTATTGTTCTTATAAATTTTTTTACATTTACTATTTTCATTATAATTACCTCCTGTATTTTTAAAAAGAATATATGTTCGCTTTGTGAGATAATTATATACGAACATTTTTTCTTTGTCAATACTTTTTAAGAAAAAATGTTCGTTTTTTTATTTTCTATATTTTTCTAAATCTATATGCCTTGGCTCGTGTACTTTAATGTAGTATGGTTGTATATCTGGAAAATATGTATATAAATGTATAATATTACCTTCTACATCGTTTAATTTTATATTTGGCCATGTTTTAATTATCTTTTTATCTCCCCAATGTTTATAAATAAAGTTTGATAATTTTTCATTACTATAAACTTTATTGTATTCTTCTATAACCGCTTCTTTATCAGCAACATTTATATCATTTTTTACAATAGCTCTGACCATGAAAAAGTGACTTGCTGCAATAGAAACAATACAATCAAAAGCTAAAAATATAATAGTTGCAATAGTCAAAGTTTTCAATGCTTTTAGGTTAAACTTTTTCTTAGCCCAATCTATAAATCTATCAACTTTAGGATTTAAAGAAGCAACTAAATAAATTGAAAGAAATCCCCAAAACAATGAAAAGTATACGCATATCCTTCCATTTATATTAAGTGGCATATCAGAATAATCCCACCACTTAATATGTAAGAAAACTTCTCCAAACCAACTTATTATATATTCAACTATTGAACCTAATATAAAACCTCCAAAAAATAATGAATTATATTTTTTATTATACTTATGTAAGAATATTAGCATAACTGCAGCACCTAATCCATAAATACTACAAAATGGTCCATACAAGAAACTCTTTCTACTTTCAATAACACCCTTTGTAAATAATCCAAATAATGTTTCAATTATAAAACCAGCAAAGCTATATATTATAAAATATGCTAATATTCTCCATATGCTAAGACCCATAATTGTAAATGATTTTTTTACAGTTTTATTTTTGTTTAATTCTTCTTTTTTTACTACTTTTTCTGCTACATCTGTTCCCATTTTATTCTCCTTATTTTTCTACGTTTATATTACAAATCATAACATTTCTTTAATTCATCAATATATTTTTTATAAAATTCTATTGCATTGCAATATGTTTCTTTACTTTCTAAATCAACATCTACCATTTTTAATAAGTCTATTGATTTTTTACTACATCCTTGTTTTAACATTTCGATATATCTATCTATGAATCCTGGTTCTTTGTTTAATATTTTAGTTGCTATTGCAATTGCAGCTGAAACACCTGTTGAGTATTTATATACATAGAAATCACTATAAAAATGAGGAATTCTTGCCCATTCATATTTTATTTCTTCATCTATAAATACATCTTCTCCAAAATATTTTTGGTTTAGTTTATAATAAATAGAATTTAAATCTTCTGATGATAAAGTTTCTCCGTTTTCTATTTTTTCATGTACTATTTTTTCAAATTCAGCAAACATAGCTTGTCTAAAAAATGTGGCTCTAACCATTTCTAATAATTCATAAATCAATTCAGCCTTTTTATTATTATCTTTTTCATTTTTTATTTGATAATTACTTAGTAATATTTCATTAACAGTTGAAGCGACTTCTGCTACCATAATTGTATAATTTGAATCCATTATTCCTTGTGTTTTATTTGAATAATATGAATGCATACTATGTCCTAATTCATGTGCTATTGTACTTACATCTCTTTTACTATTGACAAAATTTGTTAATACAAATGGATGAACACCATATACTCCCATGCTATATGCTCCACCCCTTTTATTTGGTTTAGCATATACATCAATCCAATTATTATCAAAAGCTTCTTTTAGTTTATTTATATATTCTTCTCCTAATATCTCTAAAGCTTTCAATACTTCTTCTTTGGCTTCTTCAAAAGTTATATTATCTTTTCCTTCTTCACATGGGTTTACATATAAATCGTACATATGCATTTCATTTAAATTAAGTAATTTCTTTTTCAATTTTAAAAATTCATAATTGGCTTCTATATTTTCATCAACTGCTTCTATTAAAGAATTATATACTTTTATACTAGCATCATCATTCTCTGTTGCACATTCCAAACTTGAATTATATTTTCTTAATTTTGCAGTAGTTGATTTTGCTTTTACATTTGATATATACATTTCTGTTATTGTATTAATAAATTCACTATATTTTTTATACATAAGGTTAAAAGCTTGTCTTCTTACATTTATATTTTTGTTTTTTAAATATAAAGAATATGTACTATCTGTTAATTCAATCTCTTCCCCATTTTCATTCATTAAAGTGCCAAATTTAAATTCTGTATTTGTCATTGTATCAAAAGTATTTTCTGGTGCAGAAAAAATCTCAGAATAATTAGCTAATATATTCTCTGCCTCCTTACTTAATACATGTTTTTTCTTTTCTAATATTTCTTTTATATCTCTTCTATAATTTTTAAAACGTTCTTCCTTAATATATTCTCTTATCTTTGTTTCATCAGCATATGTAATCTCTGGAGTAATAAAAGCAGTTGCAACACTAAATTTTGTGCTTAAAGCCTCTACCTCTTTATACATTTTTATACCGTCTTGATTAGCCATATCAGAATGATACATTAACATTCCATATGCATATAACTTCTCAAAACTCTGTAACGCCTTTTCATCTAAGCTATAACACTTATATAGATTATCAGAAGAATCACATAAAATTCCCTGAAATTTTTGTATTTTATCTAGTAAATCTAATGTTTCTTTTTTTGTATTTTCAAATTCTGTAGTATTTTTAAAAATATCATTTAAATTCCAAGAATATTTTAAATCATTTGTATCTGGCATAATACATCACCAATTCCTTTCTATCAAATTCTATTGTATTCTACCATATTAATAATAATGTTTCAATAAATTATATATAAATTTATCTCGGCTTGATACGGTAATGTGGAGCTAAATGATATCAATAATTAGTTTTTCGGCTTTTTCCATAATTTAAGAAATTCTAAATTGATTTTTCGGGACCCTTTCACTTAGTCCTCGCTAGTCGCTCGACGTGAACATTCCCCTAAAAATCAATTAATAATTTCTAAAATTATTTTTTGCGCATTCAAAACTAATTATTGATATCATTTAGCTCCACATTACCGTATCAAACAATTACAACAAAATTGGTTCAATCTGTTCATACTCCAATGCACTCTCAATTGTTTTAACGATATATTCACTGTCAAAAACAATCGAATGTGGCTTAGTAATTGGATTATCTTGTCTAAATGGAACAAAATAATAATGTTTTCTATTTAATAAAATTCCAATATTTTTAGCATTTCCACTAAGTCCATTATTAGTAGAAGGTGCAATTACTACTGGAAGATTATTTCTTAAATGTGATTTTACAGCCATTGTAGCTGGTGTATCAATTATGTCACAAGCAAGTTTTGCCATTGTATTACCTGAACATGGAGCGACAACCATTATGTCTGTTAATCTTTTAGGACCAATTGGCTCTGCTTCTTGAATAGTATGGATTATCTTTTTTTCTGTAATTTCTTCTATTTCATTTATAAAATCTTGTGCTTTTCCAAATTTAGTGTCTAAGTTATAGCTATTAAATGACATTATTGGAATAACTTCAGCACCTTTTTCTATAAGTTCTTTCATTTTTGGAATCGTTTTACTAAAAGTACAAAAAGAACCTGTTAAAACAAATCCAATTTTCTTATCTTCTAAACTCAAATTTGTAGTCATCTCCTTTCTTTCGACATTTATATATAATATGTTACAAAGTTTTTGATTGCTCATAAAAATAAAAAACTCATAACTTCTTTTCTGAAATTATGAGTTTTTATTTTAAATATTTTGATTTAAATAATCTTGAGTATATTCAAATACTTTTTTAGTTTGTTCTTTTACCTTTTCGCTATTAAAATTTTCATATATTCTATTTGTAAATATATTTAAAGCTTTATTATCTGATAGTTCTTTTAAAGATGATTTAAAATTTAAGTCATATATCATATTATAGAATGATAATATGAGGTCTGCATTGTTTTTTATTTTTGAATAATCTAAAGTATGATTTTCAAACATTATTTTTATTAATTCTTCATTTATTTCTTCACAATTAAATTCTGAATACCAAAAAACACTTTCAAAATCATATTCTGTTATAGCATGAGTAATTATATCTAATTTATCTGCATCTCTTATAATTTTTGCAAATAATAATTCATCTTCATTTAATCCTGTTTCAATTTCTGATTTATTATGATTTAATACTGCTTTTTTTATTATATGATTATATTTATCATCAACTTTAAATTTTTCTATCAAATTATCTTCATATAAGACTTTTATACTATATTCTGCATGATTTACTCCTGAATCTCTATCACTAAATGTATGATATTTTTCAACTTGTTTAAATCTTCCAATGTCGTGAAAAATTCCTATTAATTCTGCTAATTGTATTTGTTCTTCACTTAATTTTAAATTTGTTGCTATTTGTTTGCTATAATTTGCAACTCTTAATATATGGTCTATTTTTAATTTTATTCTGCCATCTTCTGGATTAAAATTTTTTACATATTCATTAAATACTTTTTTTGCATTTTCTATATCTATCATTTTATTTTGCTCCTATTTTAATTTTAAATATCCTAATTCTTCCCAACTGTTATATGCTAAATTTAGTTTAAATACTAATTTAGGTTTTGCACCTGCTCTGTTTTTATCTATTACACACGCATAATATCTTACATCTGGATTTTTTGATTTTTCCAAATTAAAGAATTTTGTGTCTACTTCTTGTTTTGAATATTCATATTTATCGTAGTCATCTCTACTTATTTGTTTAAATAAGCATAATGTATCTAAAACTTCTTTTACCGTTTTGCTTACTGCTAAGTCATTTACATTTAAATTTATAGGCATTGTTGTATTTTCAGATAATTGTAAAGATGAACATATAAACATATCAAAATTTTGAGCTAAGTTTGAAAGTATTGTTGCTGTTTTCTTTATTTCTTCTGGATTTCCTATATTTGCAGTGTCTGTTTTCAAAGTATCATAAAAGACATATTCTATTTTTTCTTTGTAATAATAGTTTGTAATAACTTTTTGTAGTTCATCGTTTGTATGGTCTGTTATGTTTATAAAATAAATTGAATTATTCATTTGTTTGCTTGCCCATTCGATAGCTGTTATTACTTTATTGAATTGTGATGATATTTTTGAAAGTCTTTGTACAAATTGTGTTTGTGTTTCTTTTTCTTCTTTTAAGATATAACCATTTTCATCTAATTTTGCATCTTTTATATTATCTGGTTTAAATTTAAATTCTAGTAGTTCTGTCTCTGAGATTTCTACCTTTTGACCATGTATTTTTTGTATTTCTGGATTGTTTAATATTGTTGTAATTAAACATAATTTCATTTTCTCTTCAGACATTTCATTTGAAATTACTAAAACTTTCTTTTTGTGTACTAATGATGTGTAGGCTGCTATATCTATTGTAAGTCTACTTTTTCCTGAGTTTGATGGCATAGCAAAGGCCATTGTTTCTCCTTTTCTTATTCCTTTAAAAACTTGTGTTATTATTGGAAATGGGTAATCCAGTCCATTTGCTAATTCATTTTCTCCACTTTCTAAAAATCTTACTAGGTTTCTACTTAATATTGATTGTTTAAATTTTTGTGTTATATTTACTTGTTTAATTGCATCTTCTATTTCTTCTGGTGACATTTTATCATATAATTGATAATCTGTAATTTCAGCTATTTTATCTTGAATATATCTTTCTGGAGATTCTAAACAACTTTTTCTTAATATAAATATTTTTCTTAGTTCTACATATGTTTTTTCAGGATTTTTTTGTTCTTCTTCAGCTTGTTTTTTTAATTTTGTTTTTAAATTGTATATTTCTTCTGATTCTTTTGAAAAATTGAATCCGTCTTTTGCTTTTTCAGAAGCATATTTTGCTCCTTCATTAAATAATATACTTTTATAAATATTTAAGCATTGTTCATCTTTAAAAAGACATATTTCTTTTAAAAAATAATATTTCATTATTAATTTAGGATTTGATAATAGAATTCCTATAAAATCATATTCTAGTTGTGTACCATTCAATTTTTCTGGATAAATTTCATCTTCATCATTTTTAGTTTCCAATTCAAATTCATTTTCTGTTTCATCATTAGTAACATCTTTTAATTGTCTCATTCTTTCCAAAGCTTTTATATATTCTTGTTGTGTCAATAAATCTTCTATTTCATCTATATAAGGTTTATTTGCTTTAGTTACTGGAATTTGTCTTAATAATTCATATATATCATCAATATTTTTCATAGTTTATCTCCTTTTAAAACTTGGGGGACATTGCTATTTTTCAATTGTCCCCGAGTGGTTTTATTTTAATCTTTGTTCTACTTTTGCAAGCATTTCTTTGTATTTTTCTAATTTGTCTTTTTCTTCTTGTATTTTCTTTTCTGGTGCTTTGTTTACAAAACCTGGATTTGAAAGCATTTTCTCACATCTTGCAACTTCACTTTCTAATCTTGTTTTTTCTTCTTCTAGTCTTTTTCTTTCTTCTTCCATATCTACTAAATCTTCAAGTGGCATATATAGTTCAATTCCATCTTTTAATATGCTGATTGCATTTTCTAATATTCCTGCTTTATCTTTTTGAACTATTATTTTTTCTCCAAGTCCTAGTTTTAAGATGAAGTCTTTTGCTTCCCAGATTTCATTTTCATATTTTTGTGTTACAAATATTAGCTCTGATTTTTTTGATGGGTGTATATTCATGTTTGCTCTTACATTTCTTATTTCTGTAATGATTTCTTTTATTTTTTCTACTGTTTGTTCTTCTTCATCAAATGCAAATTTGCTTCTTACATTTGGCCAGTCTGCAACCATTAAATCATGTTTTCCATATTGAATTAGATTACTGAAAACTTCTGTTGTTACAAATGGCATAAATGGGTGTAATAATTTAAGTGCAGTTTCTAATGCATGATTCAATATGTCAACTGCTATAACTTTTGATGTATAATCTTCTCCATATAATCTAGGTTTTACCATCTCTATATACCAATCACAAAATTCATTCCAAATAAATGAATATATTTTGTCAAGTGCTATTCCTAAATCATAATTTTCTATATTTTTAGTAACTTCTGCTACTAATTTATCAACTTTATTCATCATCCATTTATCTTCAATTTTACAACATTCTGCATGATATGTTTTTGTTTTGTCATCATAAATTCTATGGCAATATTCTTTTACATCTTCTTCTTTTACATTTTCATTTGCATTTATTATAAATTTAGCAGCATTCCAAATCTTGTTTGCAAAGTTTGATGCTTGTTCTAATTTTTCTGGCATATATCTAATGTCATTTCCCATTGTTGTTCCAGAAAGAACTGAAAATCTTAATGCGTCTGCACCATATTTGTCAATTATTTCGATTGGGTCAATACCATTTCCTAATGATTTTGACATTTTTCTTCCTTGTGAGTCTCTTACAATTCCATGTACTACAACATCTTTAAATGGATTTTTATCAGTTAATTCTAATCCTTGTGTCATCATTCTTGATACCCAGAATGTTATTATGTCATAGCCTGTAACTAATACATTTGTTGGGTAGAATGTTTTGTAATCTTCTGATTCTGTATTTGGCCAGCCTAATGTTGAGAATGGCCATAATGCAGAACTAAACCATGTGTCTAATGAATCTGGGTCTTGATGTAATTTTGTTGAACCACATTTTTCACATTTTTCTGGCATTTGTTTTGAAGCATGTATATGCCCACATTCATCGCAATAATATATTGGTATTCTATGTCCCCACCATAATTGTCTTGATATACACCAATCTTGAATATTATCTAACCAGTTAAAATACATTTTTTCATATCTTTTTGGTACAAATTTTACTTCATCATTTCTAACTGCATCTGCTGCTCTTTTAGCTAAGTCTTTCATTGATACAAACCATTGCTCTGAAATTCTTGGTTCTATTGTGCTATGGCATCTATAACATTTTCCAACATTATGAGTATAATCTTCTATTTTAACTAAATTTCCAAGTTCTTGTAATTTTTCTACTATTAATTTTCTTGCTTCTATTGCAAGCATTCCTTTATATTCTGGAACTAAATCTCCCATTATTGAGCTATCATCAAATACTTCTATAATTTCTAAGTTATGTCTTAATCCTGCTTGATAATCATTTGGATCATGTGCTGGTGTGATTTTTACACAACCTGTTCCAAATTCTTTTTCTACAAATTCATCTGCAATTATTGGTATTTCTTTATTCATTATTGGTAAAATACATTTTTTACCTACTAAATCTTTATATCTTTCATCATCTGGATGTACTGCAACTGCTGTGTCTCCAAGCATTGTTTCTGGTCTTGTTGTTGCAACTATAATATATCTATCTGGTTCACCAGCAATTTGATATTTGATATGCCATAAATGAGATGGTTCGTCTTGATATTCAACTTCTGCATCTGAAATTGTTGTATGACAAGATGGACACCAGTTTATCATTTTTTTGCCTTTGTAGATTAGTCCTTTTTCATATAATTTGATAAATTGTTCTAAAACTGCTTCTGATAATCCTTCATCCATTGTAAATCTATTTCTGTCCCAATCGCAAGAACATCCTAATCTTCTTTGTTGTTTTTGGATTGTTCCACCATATTCTTTAGTCCAAGCCCATGCTCTTTCTAAAAATTGTTCTCTTGTGATGTCTGCCTTTGTTAGTCCTTCTTCTTTTTTCATTTTCTCAACAACTTTTACTTCTGTTGCTATTGCTGCGTGGTCAGAACCTGGAAGCCATAATGTGTTATAACCTTGCATTCTCTTAAATCTTATTAAGATGTCTTGTATTGTATCATCTAATGCATGTCCCATGTGTAATTTTCCTGTTACATTTGGTGGTGGCATCATTATGCAATAACTTTCTTTTGTTTTGTCCATACTTGGCTTAAAGTAGCCTTTTTCTTCCCATTCTTGATATAGTTTTTCTTCAAAATCTTGTGGGTTATATTTGTCATTTAATTTTTTTTCCATTTTTTATCTTCCTCCTTTAATTTTTTTGGGTTAATTTAAAAACTCGCCAATATGCTTGTTTAGCATAAGGGCGAGTTTTCTCACGGTACCACCTTATTTATTATCTATTTTTATTAATTGATAACATCTCATTTTACTTTAACGCAGTATTACGAATAATCTTAAGTTTATTTTCGGATTATCAACTCAAAAGTTACTTTCCATTTATCTTTATTTTAGAAGTTTACAGCCTAAGACTTCTATTCTCTTTAAATTAGTTTTAAATGTACTTCTCTTTTTCTTTGTTTTTTATTTATTATGTTACCATTATATATCTTTTTATTCATTTTGTCTAGTTATTTTCCAAACTATTTTAATGTTATTTTGAAATCATATGTATTTGCATAATCTAATGTCATACCTGCATTGAATTGTGTTTTTGCTCCTGGTTTTAATGGTGAAATTATTCCACCTACTGTTATTATTTCATTTCCGTTTTCATCTAATAATGTAACGTCAACAAGTTGTATACTTGTTTCTGTACTTCCTGTGTTTGTTACATCTGCTAATAATACTGTTTGACTTCCTTGTTCTGTTAATTGCATATTTTCGAATTTGTAGTTTTCTACTTGTTTTGTTTTGCTTAATTGTTCACTTGTGTTTAATTTTGTTCCGTCTTCTAGTACTTGTACATATTTTTCTGTGTTGTTTTCTTCTGTTTGGTTTTCTCCTTTATTTTTGTTTGAGTTTTTGTTTACTGCAAATATTATTATTGCTATTACTAGAACTACAAATAATATTAATATCATTCTTTTTTCATTTTTCTTCATTTTATTTACCTCTTTCTTTTTTATTAAATTTTGTTCACTATTTAATTTATAAGCAGGTGTTATTTCTTCCAGAAATCAGCACCTAGCCAAAGACTTCTTTCAGTTGCTTTTTAGATTTCAGATTTGTAGATTTCTATAACTGGGCGAACCCCATAGTAGTCGTCGGAATCGATGAAAGCACTATAAAGTTCCCCAAAGTCTCCCTGTACACCCCACACGCGTTCAGTGTTGTCCACAGAACCAAGCCAATAATTTTTCGTTGCTTCATCAGTTCCATATATTATCTCTGAATAACTATCTTTTAAATTATTTGCTTCTTCATATGTTAACAATCTACCTCCTATTGCTCCTAAACTTTTGGCATAAGTATTGGCTTTATACACTGCACTTCCCGTATCATTTTGTACTGCTAAATATGTATTTAAGTTCAAGTATGGACTACTAGTTGGTAGTGTCTCATTTTTCCAATAATTACTTGTTGAAAATGTACAGGTTCTATCTGCATTGTCCTGTTTTGTTGCTGCAGAATTCAAAAAATATTTTGCTAGTAACTCATATGTTGTTCCTTTATCTGCTATGACAAAAAATGGTTCACCCTTATAAGTTACTTCATCTCCTATGAAGTGTTTTGGTACTTTAGCATATACTTCATCTAATGCTACTTTTACACTTGTTTGAGTTCCATTTGGTTTTGTATAACTTACATCTGTTGCAGCCAATGCATATGCTGCATATACTCCAACATTAAAGCATAACACTAATATTAGAATTATTATCAAAACAATTAATGTTGTTTTAATTTTTTTGTTGTTTTTCATTATTTGATCCTCCTTTTATATTTTTATTTTTCTAAGAGAGTTTCTTATCTTTGATAAGTCTCTCTTAGTTTTATTTATTTTTATTTGTTAAAGAAATAATCTAATGCTGATTTTACATTATCAACCTTCCAATTTGAGTCACTTGGAGTATATGAAATATCTCCTGCTGTTGGATTCTTTGTCTTTGCACTTATTACTGTAGAAGATACTTGGTTTCCTGCTACGTCATATATTACTGCTTTAAAGTAATATGTTGTTCCTACTGCTAGTCCGCTTATTGTTTGTGTTTTTGTTTGAGCAGTTATTGGACCTTTTGTATTTCCTTTTAATGTTGTTATGCTTGTTGTTGCTCCTAGTGTTGTTGGATTATTTGTTGTTCCATAGTACCATTCTATTTTTCCTAGTCCTGATAGTGTATCTGTTACTCCTATACTTAATGATATGCTATTTGTTGTTTGGGCTGTTGACGTTAATGTTGTACTTACTGTTGGAACTGTTGTGTCTATATTTCCTATTGCTTGACTCGCTGAGCCTCCATAGTTTGTTCCATCCCATAGAATTACATATATTGTTCCATTTGTTGTAAATTCTTGTGTGTCTGTTGTTTGCCAACTCTTTCCATCTTTACTTGTTCGTATTGTATAATTTCCTGCTACTCCATCTTTTATTTTTACTTTTGCTGTTACTTTTCCATTTGTCCATCCACTTGGTGTTGATGTTATTGTTATATCTGCTGCTGTTAAGCTTGTTACATTTCCTGTTGCTGTTGTTTTACTTGCACTTACGTTTCCAGCTTCATCTTTTACCCAAGCATAATATGTTGTTCCTTGTTTATATCCTGTATAAGTTTGATTAAAGTCTTTTGTTTTTGTTGCTGATGTAAATTGTGTTGGTTGGGTATTTGTTGTTGTTATTGCATATCCAACTATTCCAGATGCATTGTCTGTTGCTTTTATTGTTATTGCATTTGATGTTGCTGTTACACTTGATATGACTGGTTTTTCTGTGTCTATGTTTCCTATTGCTTGACTTGCTGAGCCTCCATAATTTGTTCCGTCCCATAAGATTACATATATTGTTCCATTTGTTATAAATTCTTGTGTATCTGTTGTTTGCCAATCCTTTCCATCTTTACTTGTTCTTATTGTATAATTTCCTGCTACTCCATCTCTTACTTTTACTTTTGCTGTTACTTTTCCATTTGTCCATCCACTTGGTGTTGATGTTATTGTTATATCTGCTGCTGTTAAGTTTGTTACATTTCCTGTTGCTGTTGTTTTACTTGCACTTATGTTTCCTGCTTCATCTTTTACCCAAGCATAATATGTTGTTCCTTGTTTATATCCTGTATATGTTTGATTAAAGTCTTTGTTTTTTGTTACTGCTGTAAATTCTGTTGGTTGGGTATTTGTTGTTGTTATTGCATATCCTATTATTCCTGAAGCATTATCTGTTGCTTTTATTGTTATTGCATTTGAGGTTGCTGTTACACTTGAAATTAGTGGTTTTTCTGTGTCTATGTTTTCTATTGCTTGACTTGCTGAGCCCCCATAGTTTGTTCCGTCCCATAAGATTACATATATTGTTCCATTTGCTGTAAATTCTTGTGTATCTGTTGTTTGCCAGCTCTTTCCGTCTTTACTTGTTCTTATTGTATAATTTCCTGCCACTCCATCTTTTATTGTTACTTTTGCTGTTACTTTTCCATTTGTCCATGTACTTGGTGTTGATGTTATTGTTATATCTGCTGCTGTTAAGTTTGTTACATTTCCTGTTGCTGTTGTTTTACTTGCACTTATGTTTCCTGCTTCATCTTTTACCCAAGCATAATATGTTGTTCCTTGTTTATATCCTGTATATGTTTGATTAAAGTCTTTGTTTTTTGTTACTGCTGTAAATTCTGTTGGTTGGGTATTTGTTGTTGTTATTGCATATCCTATTATTCCTGAAGCATTATCTGTTGCTTTTATTGTTATTGCATTTGATGTTGCTGTTACATTTGAAATTACTGGTTTTTCTGTGTCTATATTTCCAACTTTTATTGATGCATAATCAGAAAATCTTCCAATTTCATCTTCTAATCTTGCATATACTACTCCATTTTCTGTAAGAACTATTTTATTTGTTGTTGTCCATTTCTCCGCATCTCTACTTAATTGTATTATATATTTACTTTCTTTTTTACTTGCAGTTACTTCCACACTTCCATTTGTCCATGTATTAGGATTAACCGAAAATTCTACGTTAGCATCTTTTATATCTATATCTGGTAAATTTTCTTCTTTTTCATAATAATCTACTGAATTTACTGTTATTATAAAAATATAGCCTTCTTTTGTTACTATTTTTGCTTTTTCGTTTGTTACCCTGTCTATGCTTTTTATTCCTTCTATTTTATCTGCTTTTATTTGCTCTATATATTCATCTAAATTTATATCCTGTCCATTTTTTTCAAGCATCGCTTCTGTTTTTGCAAGTGAAAAACGCTCTTTATATTCTGCTTTTTTATTTTCTTCTTTTGCTATTTTTGTTTTGGTTATTAGTCCATGTTCTCCACCTAGTGCCTGTATACTAATTCCTGCCAGTATTATTAATAATATTATTGTTACAACCAACGATACTATTGTTATTCCGCTGTTCTCTTAGTTTTATTTTTTTATTTTTCATTACATATTGTACCTCCCTTTTTACTTTCTTTTTTAACGCAAAAAAGAAAGCAAATAATTTATATTTAATAGACATTATTAGACATTTTTTCTAATAATGCTTAAATATATGATTATTTACTATCTTTTATATTATTAATTTATTTAATTCTATTAAAGTTAAATATTTTTTTCTATTTTGTAAAGTGTAGCTCTCTCTCTCTCTCTCTCTCTCTCTACAACTGCAAGCGTTCTAGGCATTGCTATTTTTTTCATTTTATTTTTTTCTCCTTTTCTTCTGTTTTTTGGCTATCTATAACTAATAGTATAACATATGGTAATTTCACTTTCAATAAAAATCATCAATGTTATACTATTGTAAAAGAATTGTAATATTGCTGTAATATTATTTTCGTTGGTCATATATTATAGTAAAAGTTTATATTGACAAATACTTCTTCAAAAATTTACCAGTATAACTTTGTTCATTCTTACAAATTTGTTCAGGTGTACCTACAGCTACAACTTGTCCTCCTCCATCTCCGCCTTCTGGGCCTAAATCAATAATATGATCGCAAGTTTTTATTAAATCTAAATTATGTTCAATAACTATAATTGTATTTCCAGTATCAACTAATCTTTGTAAAATATCAACTAATCTATGAACATCAGCAATATGAAGACCAGTTGTTGGCTCATCTAAAATGTATAAAGTTTTTCCTGTTGCTCTTTTTGAAAGTTCTGTTGCAAGCTTAACTCTTTGTGCTTCTCCTCCCGATAAAGTTGTTGATGGTTGACCTAGTTTAATATAGCCAAGTCCAACATCATATAGTGTTTGTATTTTTTGCTTTATTTTTGGTATTTTATCAAAAAATTCTAGTGCTTCTTCAACTGTCATATCTAATACATCTGAAATACTTTTTCCTTTATATTTTACTTCTAGTGTTTCTCTATTATATCTTTTACCTTTACATACTTCGCATGGTACATACACATCTGGTAAGAAATGCATTTCTATTTTATGGACTCCATCTCCATTACAGCTTTCGCATCTTCCACCTGCAACATTGAAGCTAAATCTACCTTTTTGGAAACCACGTAATTTTGCTTCATTTGTTCCAGCAAATATGTCTCTTATTAAGTCAAATACTCCTGTATATGTTGCAGGATTTGAACGTGGTGTTCTTCCTATTGGTGATTGGTCTATGTTTATTATTTTATCTATGTTTTCTAGTCCTTTTATTTCTTTGCATTTACCAGGTTTTTCTGAAGCTCCATTTAATTCTTTTGCTATTGTTTTATATAATACTTCATTTACAAGAGTGGATTTTCCTGAACCTGAAACTCCTGTAACACAAGTAAATACTCCTAGTGGAAATTTCACACTAATATTTTTTAAGTTATTTTCTGTTGCATTTTTTACTTCTATTACTTTTGACTTTGTAGGTTTTCTTCTTGTTTTTGGAACTTCTATTTTCTTTCTTCCACTTAAATATTGTCCTGTAACAGAGTCTTTAACTAATTTTACTTCTTCTGCTGTTCCTTGTGCCATAACTTTTCCACCATGTACACCAGCACCAGGTCCAATATCTATAATTTGGTCTGCTGCATACATTGTATCTTCATCATGTTCTACTATTAACAAAGTATTTCCTAAGTCTCTTAATTTTTTAAGTGTAGCAATTAATTTATCATTATCTCTTTGATGTAAACCTATACTTGGTTCATCTAAAATATACATAACTCCTGTAAGTCCAGATCCAATTTGTGTTGCTAAACGAATACGTTGAGCTTCTCCTCCTGATAATGTTCCAGCACTTCTAGATAATGTTAAATATTCTAATCCTACATCTATTAAAAATTGAAGTCTTTTATTTATTTCTTTTAAAATCATATCTGCAATCATTGCTTCTTTTGTTGTTAATTCTAAATTACTTAAAAATTCTTTCAAAGCTTTTATTGACATGTCTGTTACTTCATTTATGTTTTTTCCATTAATTTTTATACATAATACTTCTTTTTTCAAACGTGCACCATTACAAGTATAGCAATGAGAATTTGTCATATACATTTCATAAAAACTTCTCATTCCTTGTGATTGTGTTTCACTATGACGTCTATCTAAAGTTGGTAAAACTCCTTCAAATGGTGCTGTAAATTTTCTAACACCTGCTGCTGATGAATATTCAAAGTCTATTTCTTCTTCTCCAGTACCATATAAAATTTTTTCTAAAAACCATCTTGGCAATTTCTTTATTGGAACTCCTTTGATTTCTACCCCATAATGTTTAGCTATGCTTTCAAAATACATTTTAGCCATTGTATCGCCTTTTTTCATGGTACTTGCACCAAAGGCTTTTATTCCATCATATAAAGTTTTATTTTTATCTGGTACTATTAAATCTTCATCCATTTTCATTAGGTAACCTATTCCCATACATGTTGGGCAAGCTCCGTATGGATTGTTAAATGAAAACATTCTTGGTGTTATTTCTGGAAAACTAAAACCACAATCTGGACAAGCATAATTTGAACTATATAGAACTGTTTTGTCTTCTTCTTTTGTTATTATATTAACTTGTACTAAATTTTCAGCGTGTTTTAAAGCTATTTCAACTGATTCTGTAAGTCTACTTCGTATTTCTGGTTTTATTACTAATCTATCGACCACTAATTCGATTTCATGTTTTTTATTTTTATCTAATTTTATTTCATCTGATAAATCATAAATTTCGCCATCGACTCTTGCTCTTACAAATCCATCTTTTTGATAGCCTTCTAATTGTTTTACAAATTCACCTTTTCTACCTCTAACAACTGGAGCTAATATTTGAATTTTTGTACCTTCTTCTAATTCCATAATATTATCAACAATTTGGTCTATTGATTGTTTTTCAATTTTTTTACCGCAATTTGGACAATATGGTACTCCTATATTTGCATATAGCAAACGAATATAGTCATATATTTCTGTTACTGTTCCAACTGTTGAACGTGGATTTTTAGATGTTGTTTTTTGATCTATTGATATTGCTGGAGATAATCCTTCTATTGTTTCAACATCTGGCTTTTCCATTATTCCTAAAAATTGTCTTGCATATGATGACAAACTTTCTACATATCTTCTTTGTCCTTCGGCATACAAAGTATCAAAAGCTAAAGATGATTTTCCAGAACCTGAAAGTCCTGTTATTACTATCATTTTATCTCTTGGTATTTCTAGATTTATGTTTTTTAAGTTATGTTCCTTTGCTCCTTTTATTATTATTTTATCATTCATTTTTTATTCCCCCTCAAACCAAAATCAACCAACAGGTACGTTGTTTAATTGGTTCGAAAATATTATACTATATTTTTAAGATTAAAACAAGAGTTTGGTAATAGTTTTTATTTACATTTTTGTAAAAATATGTTATACTACAATTATGTAACCTTATAACTTTATTAAATTTTTACTTATTAGGAGGATTTATATGAAAATATTTCACAAAGAAAACAACCGGACTGTAGTATATGTTCAAATGCAAGACTTAATGTTTATAGTGCATGACCTTGATGATATTGCAATACCAGCATCAATCATGAACTATTTTTTTTCAAAAAGTTTTGTTATAGTTAATGATTCTAATCGTTTTGATTTTGTAAAATTCGACAAAGAACCAGAAGTTGCTTTTTTTAAAACGTTAAATTTTATCATTGATTATAATGATTATAAAGATTTAACTGACGAGCAATTTCAAGAACGTTTTAAAAGTGTTGTTGGCGAATACAACAGCTTGGCAAAAAAATGGAATAAAATGCCAGAAACAGAGCGTGAAAAAAATATAAATTTATTAGTATCAATTCAAAAACTAGAACACACTATTAAATTTATTCACGAATTATATGATTTAAAGCACGGTAACAGCTCTATGACATTGCCAGATTTCATCAATAATTAATATCGTGAAATATATCAACGAATGGTAAAAACCAGCAGAAAAATTTTCTGCTGGTTTCAACCATTTTTATCAACGTCCCCATTGGTTTAAATTATCTTTTGTAGCTTTAAATAATTCATTTAAAGTTTGCCAAACTAATTCTTTAGTCTCATTATCAATACTCTTATATGAAGTCAAAATTGTTCTAGCATTTACAAACCAATTAGCTTTCAATTCTTTCATTGTTTGTGCATCTGTATTACTCAAAATTTCAAATATTACATCTATAACTTGTTCTCTTTTTGTTGGTTCAACTTGTTCAAGCCAACTTGTTATTGTTTTGTCTATAAATACACTGTCATTTGTAAGTTCTTTTGCTGTAACAAATTCTTTGCCTAATATTTGCCAAGTATATAAATCATGCTGCATTATACCTTTTTGAGTACTTTCAACTATTGTATATTCCTCTTTGTGGTTCATTAATCTTCCTATTATAGATGATTGTGGAATATATGTATGCGTTTTTGGCATAATTTCTTGATATTCTGCTGTTTTTATAACGTCCTTGCAAAAACCTGGTCCATCATTATTATACACATTTATTATTCTATCTTTTACTTCTTGTTTTGCAAAGGCTGAGGCATATATTGCAATATTTCCACCTTTAGAATGTCCACCAACTCTAATTTTCTTTTTTGGAAATTCTTCTGCTATATTTTCTAGATATTCTTTTGCTGATATTTGAGAAGCTATATGGCTTTTAAAACTCATATTAAAATCTTCTTTCCAGCCAACTATTGTATTGTCTGTTCCTCTAAAAGATACATATATTGTGTCATCTGGCATTAATACAGTAATTGCAGAAAATTGTTTTTCTTGTTCTGTTTCTATTTTATTTACATATTTTGTAGCAAGCATATTTCCAAATCTTTCTGTTTTTCCCATTGCAGGAAAGAATTCTTTATCATCTTTCCATAAAATATGAATTGGGTTTATGTCTGTTTTTTCAAATCTTTCGCTTAGTTCTTTTATTGTTACTACTTCATCTTCTTTTATTATATTATCAAATGGAAAGTAAGAAAAACGTGATAAAATTAAATTATCTATTTCATTAAAACTTGATTTTTCTAAATTTAAATCCCCTCTCCATTTTAGATAATCAAATACATTTGCCATATAAGTTCCTCTTTTCTTTTTAGATTTCTATTATTTCTTCCCATTTTAACTCATTTTTTCCAAAATGTCCATAATTTGTTGTTTTAGAATATATTGGTTTTTCTAGTTCTAAATATTTTATAATTCCGTTTGGAGTTAAGTCAAATTTCTCTTTTATTAATTTTTCTAGTTCTTCTTCAGATTTTGTTCCTGTTCCAAAAGTATTTACACATATTGATAATGGTTCTTCCATTCCTATTGCATATGAAATTTGAATTTCACATTTTTTTGCATAACCATTTGCTACTAAATTTTTCGCAATATGGCGTAACATATAAGCTGCAGAACGGTCTACTTTACTAGCATCTTTTCCAGAAAATGCTCCTCCCCCATGTCTTGCATAACCACCATATGTGTCAACAATTATTTTTCTTCCAGTTAAACCGGTGTCTCCCAAAGGCCCACCTATTACAAATCTTCCAGTTGGATTTATATATATTTTTGTTTTTTCATCTATCATTTTTTGAGGAATTACCTGTTTTATTACTTTTTCTACTATATCTTTTTTTAATTGTTCATCACTTACTGTTTCTAAATGTTGAGTTGAAATTAATATTGTTTCTATTCTTTTTGGTTTGTCATCTTCATATTCTACAGTTACTTGTGTTTTTCCATCAGGTCTTAAATATTCTAATTCTTTTGATTTTCTAACTTCTGTTAATTTTTTTGATAATCTGTGTGCCATTTCAATAGCATATGGCATATAATTTGGCGTTTCGTCACAGGCAAAGCCAAACATTATTCCTTGGTCACCTGCTCCACCAACGTCCACTCCCATAGCAATATCTGGGCTTTGTTTTGTTATATTAATATGAACCTTACAAGTTCTATAATCAATATCTGTTTTTTCATTATCAAAGCCAATTTCTTTTATTGTCTCTCTTACAACTTTTTCTATATCAACATTTCCTTTTGAAGTTATTTGTCCTGCTATTGTTATTTCATTTTTTGATGCAAAAGTTTCAACAGCAACTCTTGATTTACTATCTTGTTTTAAATATTCATCTAAAATTTTATCAGATATTGTATCACATAACTTATCTGGATGTCCTTCTGTTACACTTTCTGAAGTAAAAAAATATCTTTTCATTTTATTTATTCCTCTTTTCTTTATCATTAATTGTCAAAAAGTTGCCAAAAGGTAATCCTCCTGACAACTTTATTTTGGATGTATATTAAATTAATTATTCTTTAATATAATCTTTTATTTTGCTCATAAATATAATTCTGTCTATTATATCTAGAACTGCATAAATTATAGTTAAAACACCTATTGTTGTGAATAAGATATTTGCATTAACTAGGATTACTATACCAGCAATTATCATTAACATTGAAAATAATAATGCTAATGTCCAATATACTGATTTAACTTCTTTCCAAATAAGTGTTGTTTGAAAATCCATTATTCCAGCTGCTATAATCCATACACCTAAAATAATTCTAAATAATGAAATTATAGAATCAGATGCAAATAACACAATTACTCCAAATACTACAGCTATTAATGCAATTGATAATAGATAGTCTTCTTTTGTTTCTGAAGTAAAATATTCTATTAATTTTAAAACACCCATTGCTATGAATACAATTCCGAATATTATTGAAATTGCTGCAACCATTTCATTTGGTTTAGCTATTAGTAGTGCTCCAAATAATATGAATATTATTGAAATAACTATGTCTGTCCAACTTGATCTTTTTAAAAATTTTTCAAACATAATACTCCCTCTCTTTCTTTAGTATTTTATGGCTATATAATATCACATTAATTAAAAATTGTATACGTTTTTTTGAATTTTTTGTATTTTTTTGTAACAAAAAGAAAAAAATAGCACTTTGTGCTATTTATAATTATGCATTTTCAGTTTCTTTTTTTGCTACGATTTGTTTACCATCATAATATCCGCAGTTTCCGCAAACTCTGTGTGGTAATACTGGTTCATTACAATTTGGGCATGTAGCGAATTTTGGTTGTTCTTTTTTCCATGTTGATCTTTTTGAATGTGTTCTTGCTTTTGACCATCTTCTTTTTGGTTGTGCCATTTTAATTCCCCCCTTGCTTAAAGATATATGTTTTATATCTATTTGAAATTTTTACTATTTTTATGTCACTATAAAATTATACAAGTATTTTTTATTTTTGTCAACTATTTTTCTAGCATTTTTTCATTAATTTCAATTTGATCTATACAGTATTTTTTATATAGTGATTTTATATTTTTCTTTGTTAATGTACTATCTATTCCATTTTTGCTAACTTGTTCAAGTACTTCTGTTATTACTTTTTTTACATTTTCATTTAATGGATAATTCACTCTTTCTCTTTCCCAATATTTCAATTCATACTCTTTAGTCCAATCTTTCCCTTGATAAATTATTCCTGCTGCTAATTTATCACATATCATCTCAGCTACATATTGATATGGAATTAATGGATATTTTTCTGGTGCACTCATATCTACCCAATAATCCGCATGATGTTTATTTCTCCCTTTATGATGTAACCATGCTTCAGAATAACCTTTGTCTTTTTTGCAATCAGTTATTGGTGAATGATGTCCATTAAAATATTTTACTCCTTCCCAGAACTCTGTTGGTGAATATTTAGAAAGATCATGTACTAATCCTCTCCAAGGTTCACCTACCTTGGTACATAATTTAAAAACAACCCATCTATGTTTTGTTATTGTGCAAAAATGTTCTACTACGTTTTTTATTTTCACTTATGTTTCATCTCCTATTTCTGTAATATTTTAACATATATTATTTTTTTATTCAATATTATTTTAATTTTTGCATATATTATAAAATACAGGAGGTATTTTTATGTGTGGATTTGTTGGAATTGCTGACTTTAAAAATGACATTTCTAATAAAAAAGAAATTTTGTTAAATATGAATTCTACTCTTTCTAAAAGAGGCCCTGATGAAGATGGTTTTTACATAAATTCTCATATTGCTCTAGCTCATAAGAGACTTATTGTAATTGACCCTGATGGAGGAAAACAACCTATGATTGAAAAATTTTCTTATGGAGAATATGTTATTGTTTATAATGGCCAAATTTATAATACAAAAGAATTAAAAGAAACTTTGACTCTTAATGGTTTTAATTTTAAAGGACATTGTGATACAGAAATTTTATTAAAATCTTATATCTATTATGGAAATGATGTAGTTAAACATTTGAACGGCATTTTTGCTTTTGCAATTTGGAATAGTCGTACTAAAGAATTATTTTTAGCTCGTGATCATTTTGGAGTAAAGCCTTTATTTTACACTATTAATAATAATGCATTAATTTTTGCATCTGAAATAAAAGCTTTGTTTAAATACCCCGGAGTTGAAAAAGTTTTAGACAATCAAGGAATTTGTGAATTATTTGGAATTGGACCGGCTCATACACCTGGTACAACTATCTTCAAAAACATCTGTGAAATAAAACCTGCCCATTTTGCAGTTTATAATTCTTCTGGTCTGCATATTGAAAGATATTGGAAATTACATTCAAAAAAACATACAGATAGTTTTGGCACAACTTGTTCTAAAGTTGAATACTTATTGCATGATGCTATTACTAGACAACTTGTTTCAGATGTTCCTTTATGTACATTTCTTTCTGGTGGTTTAGATTCTAGTATTATCACAAAATTTGCAGCTGATTATTCCCAAAAAGAAGGATTACCACCTTTAGATACGTATTCGATTGATTATGTAGATAATGATAAAAACTTTGTTAAAAGCGATTTTCAGCCTAATTCTGATAATTATTATATTAATTTGATGAACAAAAACTTGCATACAAATCATCATCAAATTGTAATCGATACTCCAGAACTTGCTGAATATCTTGAAGATGCTATGATTGCACGTGATATGCCTGGTATGGCCGATATTGACTCTTCTCTACTCTTGTTTTGCAAAAATGTAAAAAAGGAAATGACTGTTTCTTTAACTGGTGAATGTGCTGATGAGATTTTTGGAGGCTATCCTTGGTTTTTCCGTGAAGATGCTTTGAATAGTGGAACTTTCCCTTGGTCTATTGCTATTGATGAAAGGCAAAAGCTTTTAAATCCTGAAATTGGTAAACAAGTCAATTTGAAAAATTATATTGATTATAGATATAATGAAAGTTTGGCTGAAGTTGAAATTTTAGATACAGATTCAAAAGAAACTGCTGAGAAAAGAAAGATTTCGTATTTGACTTTAAATTGGTTTATGCAGACTCTTCTTGATAGGTCTGATAGAATGGCTATGTATAATGGTTTAGAACTTCGTGTTCCTTTCTGTGATTACCGTTTAGCTCAGTATGTTTGGAATATTCCTTGGGAGATTAAGGCTTTGAAAGGTCGTGAGAAAGGATTACTTAGATATATTTGTAAAGATTTTCTTCCTTCTGAAATTGTTGATAGAAAGAAATCGCCTTACCCTAAGACTCATAATCCTACTTATTTGGCTAAAGTTAAGGGTATGCTTAGTGAAATTATGAAAGATAAAGATGCTCCTATTAATAGTTTGCTTAATCGTGAGTATATTTTAGATATTTTGGCTTCTGATGGTTCGGCTTTTTCTAGACCTTGGTTTGGACAATTGATGACTGGACCTCAGCTTATGGCTTATTTATGTCAAGTTAATATGTGGCTTGAGAGGTATCAGCCTAAAATAGAGCTATAAATTTTGAGCAAAGGGGTTTCGCCCTTGCTCTTTTTATACTCTATTATATCATAAAATCCTTATTTTTTTATTAATTTAAAATTCATTAATTTCTTTTATTTTATCTTCAACTTTTTTACTAAATTTGCTATTTCTGTGTTCATCAACTAGTCCGTTTATTTCTTGTTGAACATCTGTAAGTTGAGTATAGCAATATCCAGATATATAAGGTATTTTTTTTATATTTTTAGTTAATAATTCAAACCTTTGTATAAATTCATCTTCATTAGCTACTTGCTTTCCGTATCCCCATCCTTTTTCAGAATCTAAAGCAATTCCACCATATTCACTCATTATAACTGGTTGTCCATTATATCTATATCCTTCAGCAAATAATTTGTGTTTTCCATTATGTTTTTCCATATTATTTAATACTTTTTTCTCATCATCAGTATATGTTAAAAAAAACAATTCTGGATCTTGTTTATAATCATGAATAGTTATTATGTCTGATATTGTATGTTCCCAACCATCATTTGAAATTACAGGTCTTGTATTATCTATTGATTTTGTTAAATAGTATAAACTATTTGCATAATTTTGTTGTTTTATATTATCACTTATATTTGGTAAGCCCCAAGATTCATTTATAGGAATCCATGTAACAATTGATGGATGATTATAATTTTGTTTTACTACTTTAATCCATTCATTTGTAAATTGCTGTATTGATTTATCATTATAATTATAGCAGTTTGCCATTTCACTCCAAACTAACATACCTTTTACATCACACCAATATAAAAATCTTTCATCTTCTATTTTTTGATGCTTTCTAACTCCATTGTATCCATATTTTAATGCAATTTCTATATCCTTAATTAAGGCATCTTCACTTGGTGGTGTTAAATATGATTCTTTCCAATATCCCTGATCTAATATAAATTTTAAATATAATTCATCATCATTTAAATATATTCTATTTTTTTGAATTGATATCTTTCTAAATCCAAAATAAGAATATGCAATATCTATAAGTTTATCATTACAATATAATTTATAACAAATATCATATAAGTTGGGTTCTTTTGGTGACCATTTTTTCACTTCTGCATTATTTTCACATATTAATATTTCATTTTCTTGATATAATTCTGTAAGCTGAATTTTATTTGTGATTAGTAGTTCATTTTCAAAAGAAATTTCTGTTTCTATATAAAAATTATTTTCTTCTAATTCTTTTTCAGATATATTTGTTTCATATTCTAATTGTATATTTTTATTATCTAAATTTGGAGTTAATTTTACATTTTTCATATAGTATTTAGGCACATATTCTATCCAAACTGTTTTCCATATGCCTGTTGTTTGTATATACCAACATTTCCAACTTTCTTTTTTATATCTTTGTTTTCCTCTAGGTTGCTCTTTGGCTAATGAATCCTCTACTCTTACGGTAATATCATTTTCGCCTTCTTTAATATATTTATCTATCTCGAATGAAAATCTATGGTATCCTCCCTCATTTGTTCCTATATATTTTCCATTAATCCATATTTTAGTTTTATAGTCACTTCCTTCAAAATGCAATATTGCTTTTTCATTTTCTTTTGAAATATGTATTTTTTTGTTATACCATACTACATAATGTACACTTTCATCTTTTATTCCGCTTAATTCAGTTTCGTATGTAAAAGGTACATTGATTTTATTTCTTGTTGGAAAACTAATGTAATATTCTTTTTCTTCTCCTAAATTTTCATCATCAAATGTAAAGTTCCAATCTCCATTTAAATTTTCCCATTTATTTCTAATAAATTGTGGTCTTGGATAATTTTTTATATAATTTTTCATTTCTTAATTCATCTCCAATTTTTCTTTTTAGTTAAATTTGAAAGTTCATATTCTTATGTTTTGTTTAATTTTTTTGTCTCTATTACTAATTCATCAAAGTCTGAAATGTAATTTTTGTCTTGTAAAACTCTATATTTATTGTATTCATCTAAAGCCAACTTATCTGCTATTTCTCTTTTTATTGTCCCATTATCTTTTAAAATATTATATTCATTAATTTTTAAGAATACTTCTAATTTTTCTTTCCATTCTTTCATTGATATAATCTTTCCTAATTTTACCTGTCTTTCTGCATAATCAAGGTACATTGATACTAAATTATTTAATTCTGTAATTTCTTCTTGTGAAAGATAATTCTTTGCTATTGTTACATCTGTTTCAAGTATTTTTCCATCTGGTGCATTTTTCCAAGTTGTTAGTCCCATATTATTTTTTTTACTATCTACTCTATTATAAATTATCTCTGGAGCAGTCATTCCAGTAATAGCAAAGTGTAATTTGTTTTGAACATTTTTATAAAATTCTTGTGTTGTTTCACTATTCTTATCATAATCAAAACTGCATTCTTTATATATATCAGTTATTTTTTGATAAAATCTTCTTTCACTTGCTCTTATCTCTTTTATTTTAACAAGTAATTCATCAAAATAGTCTTTTCCAAATTTAGGTCCATTTTTTAACATCTCACTGTTAAGAATAAATCCTTTTTTTATGTATTCTTTTAGTGTTTTAGTAGCCCATATTCTAAAATCCGTTGCTTCTTTTGAATTTACTCTGTATCCTACAGCTATAATTGCATCTAGACTGTAAAATGTCACTTCTCTTGAAACTTTTCTGTTTCCCTCTTTTTGAACTACTCTACTTTTTTGAGTAGTTCGATTTTCCTCTAATTCTTTTGTTTTAAATATATTCTGTAAATGATATGTAATATTATTTTCTGCTACATTAAATAATTTAGACATTGATTTTTGAGTTAGCCAAAAATCTTCTTCATTATATAAAACTTCTACTGATATATTTTCATTATTTTGGCTTTGGTATATAATTAAATCTTTTAGATTTTCTATATTATTCAATTTTAATCACGTCCTTTATATTTAATTTTAAGCTTTATGAAACTTATGTTTGTATTTTATATTATATCTTCCATCTTGTCAATAATTTGTAACATTTTTGTTTAAAATATTTCAATATAATTTTTTTGATGTCAAAATAAAGTGCTATTAACTAACACTTTATTTCAGTAATCACATGTTTTATATTATTTTATTGTGTTTTGACTTCTTCTACACAACTTATCTTTTCTATGTATTCAATATCTTCTATTTTAGAAATTGCAAAACATTTCTTTCCTAAATCTTTAAGTGATGCTCCACAATGATATAATTCTTTGTTATCAATTACTATAAATCTATCATGGAATTTATTTGTATATGCAATTTTTAATGTAGGATATTGTTTGTTAAATTTTTGTACATCTAATTTTGTTAACCTATTATTTTGTATAGTTAATATTACAACTTCTACATCTTTATTTTTCTTTTGTAACATTTCTAAAATACTATCGTCTATGTAATTATCTATAATTAAAATTTTATTTTTTGCTCTTTTTATAATATCAATTATCAAACTATACGCATCATAAATCTGTCCATTGAAAAATATTTTTTGTTTGAATTCTTTTCTCTCATTTTTTTGCAGTTCGTCAAACACTTTTTCAAATTTTTCTTCATGTTCTGTTAGTGTTTTACTTTGTTCTAATAATTTATATTCTATATTTGTTATCCTGTCAAAAACTTGTCCATTTGATAGTATAAATTTTCGCATTTCTACAAATGCGTCCATTATATTTATGCTTACTTTAACTGCTATTTCATTTTTTAATAAACCTGAAAGCATTGCTATTCCTTGCTCTGTAAATGCATAAGGTGAAAATTTCTTATTTCTAAATTTATTTTCAAATACTTTTGAGGCGGTCGCAATTTGCGACCTCAAGTTATCAATTTCATTTTCTGTCAATTTAAAACAAAATTTTTCTGGAAATCTATTAATATTTCTTCTAACTGTTTCATTTATTCTTTTTGTAGTATATTGATATAGCATCGCAACATCACTATCTAGCATTACCTGTTTTCCTCTAATAGAATAAATTAAATTTTTAATATTATCTGATGAATTTTCCATCAACTCTATTTTATACTTTGTATTATTTTTCTCAACAGCATTTTCCATAATACCACTCCATTCCTAAATCTTGCTTTTGGTTGTATATGTTTACTGATTAATAAACATGTTAGTATTATATATTTTATCTTGTTTACTGTCAAGTATATATTTATTTCAAAAGAGTTTCATTTTTGTTCATTTTTGTGCATTATGGTTTTTACATTTTTTTATTATAATTATAAAGCCCTACAAAAAATGTAGGGCTTGCGAAGGTTAAAATCCTCTTTTAGCTTTTTTCTTTTTTAAGCTGATTGAATTTACTGTCGAATTTTTCCGTTTTTGGTTTTCAACAATAATGCTTTTTTTCGAAGCATAAAAATCAGGTAACAGAGAACTACTTGGATGACGACGACTTTGTCGATTCATAAATTTTGCCTCCTATAATTTTTTATTCATAATATCATATAATAATTTCAAATTCAAGCAATACTCTTAAATATTACTCAAAATATGTATAGTTATATAAATTATTTATTTTTATCTTTAAAAAATTTATTAAACAATCCTTTAGAATTTTTACTTTTTTGAGAATTATTTTCCAATTTCTTTGAATTTTTATTATCTTTAACCTCTTCATCTTCTTCGTCATCATCAAAAAAGAAATCATCATCTTCTTCATCTTCATCGCTATCTTCTTCGTAATAATCTTCATCATCGTCATCAAAAAATTCTTCGTCGTCTTCTTCTAAATCTTCGTCGTCCTCGTCGTCTTCAAACTCATCTAAATCTTCTTCATCTTCTTTGTCGTCAGCATATTCATCGTCATCATCGTCAAAATATTCTTCTTCCTCATCTATTTCAGATTCATCATCATCTTCTGGAAAATCATATGAAAGTAAATCTTCATCACTTTCATAATTTTCATCATCTAGATTTTCATATATTGGTTCTTCTGGTTCATCTTCAATTTCTTCTTCAAGTTCTTCTAATTGATATTCTGATAAATCCTTTCCAAATTTAGTTGTTATTTCATTTTGGAAGACTTCATAGATATTCTTAATTCCATCAATTCTCCAATAATTTGAATTAATAATTGTTCCCGCTTTTAATTTTATATTGTTAATTGCTTCTTCAAAATTTTTCTCTTTTTCTTCAATATTTTTTAAATATTCTTTATTGTATAACTCGTTGTAAGCTTTTTTGGTTGATTTTCCAGCAATTTCTCTTAATACTAATTGATATAGATTCTCAAATTGTTCTATATCTAATTCAAATTTTTCACAAGCTTCTGCCATCATTACTTTATGAGCTTTTAAGCCGTTTATTGCTGTCATTCTTTCATTATCTAAGAAACTAACAATATATTCTTTTTCTGCTTTTAAAAATTCTAATTTTACAGAAACATCTCTTAGTGTTTTTTGATATTTATCTAATTTTACATCTTCATTTTCAATTTCATTTAGTAATCTTTTTGTTTTATCATACACTAAAATATATGATTCCGCTTCTTTTTGTGCTATTTTTGTTCTTGCATTTACTGATTTTTCTACTACATCTTCATTGAATTTTACTTTTTCATCTTTACCATTATTTATCATTATTTCTGCAATCTCTTTTTTCATGTCGTCTAATGTTTCAGCTGATGCAAATTGTTTTAATTCTTTTATCTTGTTAACATCTATTTCTTGTAATTCTTTTTTTAATTCTTCAATCAACTGAATATGAGTACCTTCTTCTATTCTTCTTGCTTTTGAACATTTATTTCTTTCTTTTTGTCTTTCATTAAATTCATTTAAATTTTCTGTAAATCCATTTTTTAATTCTTCCAAACGTTCATTATTACTTAAAATTGTTTGTCCTATTTTTTCTAACTTTTTTTCTAGAAGGGCTGGATCTTCATCTAAGTCATCAAACAATTTATTTCTATCTTCTTCAAGTTTTATGTTTGATTTATATAGTTTTTTTTGTTCTTGTTGTATATTTCTAATTTCATTTGCTATTTGGTCAAACTGTTCTATTTGTTTTTCTTCTTCTTCAATTATTTCTTGATATTTGCATGTTTCTTCTATTATATTTTTATAACTATTATATAAATTCTTTAAATTGTTTTTTTCATTAAATCCAAATATTTTGTTGAAATATTTTTCTAATACTATTGCACTTCTTTCATACATATTTTTTAGTCCTCCTATTATTTTTATATTGGTATTTTATCACTTATGGTGTAAAATATCAATATAAATAGAAAAAATAAAGAATGCTAAACAATAACATTTCTTTATGTTCTCACAATTCTCTCTGGAACACCAACCACAGTTACATTATTCGGTATATCATGTAAAACAACAGCATTTGCTCCAATCTTAACATTATTACCTATCTTTATTGGTCCTAATACCTTTGCTCCAGAACCTACCATCACATTATTGCCTATGTCTGGATGCCTTTTGTATTTATCTTTGCCTGTACCTCCTAATGTACTATTATGATATATTGTACAATCATCTCCTATTGTAGCAGTTTCTCCTATTACTACTCCCATACCATGATCTATTAACAATCTTTTTCCAATTTTCGCTCCTGGATGAATTTCAATTCCAGTTAAGTGTCTTGCTATTTGTGAAATTAATCTTGCTATAAAATAAAGTCTCTTTGTATAGAAAAAATGTGCTATTCTATGGAAAAATATCGCGTGAAATCCTGGGTAAAGAATTATTGCTTCTAATACATTTCTACAAGCAGGGTCTTTTTCTTTTATATTTTTAGCATCTTCATATAATTGTTTTAAACAATTTTTCATAAGCATCACCTATTTTATTATATGCTTTTTTATATATTATTGTTTTTCTATTTGCCTAAAAATAATTGAACATAAATTTTTCCATATTTTGAACCTTTTACTACTCCTATTCCTGTGTAATTAAAAGAACTATTTAAAATATTTGCTTTATGTCCCGAAGAATTCATCCATGCTGTTACTGCTGCACTATTACTAGAATTTCCAGCAATATTTTCGCCTGCTGTTTTATATGATATTTTAAAACTATTTAACATTTGGAACGGTGTACCATATGTTGGTGAATTATGTGAAAAATAATTATTATCTACCATATCTTGTGCTTTTATTCTTGCTACTCTTAAAGTTTCTGTATCTAATTTTAATGCTGATAATCCATTTTGTGTTCTTTGTTTATTTATTAAATCAAATACTTCTTTTTCATCGGCTGTCATCGTTGTATTGGTATTTGAATTACTGTTAGAATTGTTACTAGAGCTATTATTTGAATTATTAGAATTTGGGTATATTGCTTTTACATATTTTTTATTAACTGCTCCAACATAATCTCCTTCTACTTGAACTATATACCATTCTCCAACTCCTGCAAAAACTCGTATATATTCATTTTTCTTTACTGTTGCTACTATTCCATAATTAGTTCCTGGTCCGCTTCTTACATTTAATGTAGTTGCTGTTACTAGTCCAGTCGAAAAAGCTACTTTATAATAATGTTGCATACCAAAAGAACTTGTGAATATACAAATTATCATAGTAAATAATAGTATTGCACTTGCCCTAAAAATTGTCTTTTTTCTTATCGAAATAATTTTCATACAAAATATCTCCTTCTATTTTATTTACTATTATTTATACGATATTCTTGTCTAATATTACCATTTTCTTACATTTTCTATATGAACAAATCTTATTTTTGAGTAATTGTATTCAGCTTACATTATATGAGATTTAGGTATATTTGCTAATATAAAAAATACTAGGTCTTTCCTAGTATTCTTCTATCTTTATCTGTAATTTTTCTTCTATTCCATAAATTTTTTCTACTTCTAATTTTGTTATTTGAGTATCATCTTTAAATGCAAATTTATTCATTGCATCTAAAACTATTTTTACTATATTATCTATATCAGGTTTTTTGGTTGGACTTATTATATTGTTCAACATATTTTCTTTGTCACTCTTTTTTGTACTTTTAGGAACTTCAAAATATGCTGTAATAGTTACTTTTGCTCTTCCAACAATTTCTTTAAAACGTGGGTATTTTAATAAAAAATATTGTTCTACTAAAGTTTCGTAGTCTTTTGTTTTTGTTGGTGTATATACTATTCCAGTATATGAGTTTACCCTTGGTCTTCCTTTTCCTGTTATCTTGCCTGGTACTTCGAATTCGTATGTCATTGTTTTCTCCTTTTTCTTGTGTTATTTTATAATTTGTTTCATTCTTCCATATACCAAATTAACCCATGTGCTTGAAGCGGGACAGAATTTTGTTTTTACTGCTGATAATGTTTTTCCATAGTAGAAAACTCCACCTTTGGTTAGATATTTATTATGTAATGTTTTTGCCGCTACTTCTAATCCTTCTTCGACTGAATTATATTTTATTAAATTTCCTTTTGACATTAAACTTATGTAATTATGTGTTCTACGATGGTTATCTGCTATGTTCCATCCAGATTCTGCTGATATTAGACCACAGAAAAATATTTCATTTAATTCATATTGTTGGCATAAGTCATATATTAAGTCAGAATTATTATAGAAGAATTTACTTGTGTCTTGCTTTACTCCTGATATTACTGTTTTAAAATCTTCTTTTGATAGATTTGTACTTACTGTTAAGTCCATATCTTTTGATATTTTTACATCTTTTATTTGTGTATATGTTTTTTCTGGTTCAATATTTTCCGGTTCTTGATTTTGTTCTTGGTTAGTTGCCTCAATTTGTTCTGTTTGATTATTTTCTGTTTGTGTTTCTGTACTCTGTCTATCATTCATACTTTTTCTTGATGAAACCTCTTGAGTTTCTACTTTAGCTATTTCTACTTCTTCATTAGTTTGTACTTCTTCTGTTTCATCTTGTTCAGCTCCTACACTTTCAATATATTTAGTCTGAGCTGCATTATATATAAAAAATATTGTACTAAATATTATTCCTATTGCTGTTATATACAATATTATGTTTATATTCATTTTTTCGTTGTTCTTCATTTTTTCCTCACATTATTTCTTAATAAATTTAGATACGAAAAAGCCTTCCATATCTTTTGATGGTAATATTCTTATTGATTTCTTTATATCTTTTTCTAGTCCATCATTAATTCCTGGCATTGCATTTTTTATATTTATATCTATATCAACCATTTTTAAGTTGAAGTTTTTTAATGCCCAGTCCAAAATATATTCATTCTCTTCTTTATTTAATGTACAAGTTGAATATACTAGTATTCCATTTGGTTTCAATGCATCATAAGCACTTTGAAATAGTTTTTTCTGCATTTTGGCCAATTCATTAACTTTTTTAGGTGACCAAACTCTGTAACTTTGCACATCATACGCTGTAAATCTACCTTCTCCACTACATGGTGTATCTAATAAAACTCTATCAAATTGTTCTTTGTATTGTGAACCTATTTTTTCTCCACGTCCATTTACAACCTCTACTATATCAGCACCTTGCATTTTTACATTATATTTTAATTTTTCACACCTCATCTTGTCCAACTCATTTGCTAAAACATGTCCTTTTCCATTCATTAATGATACTATTTGAGTTGTTTTACTTCCTGGCGCTGCTGTTAAATCTAATATATTTTCATTTTCTTTTGGAGCTAAAACAAGTGGTGGTACCATACTTGGTAAGCTTTGTATATAAATATAACCATTTTGATAAATATCTAATTTTTGTATATCTTTTTCATTTGCATTTTTTATTACAAATGCATCTGGGTACCATAATACTCTTTCGAATTTTATATTTTGCTCTTTAAAATATCTCATTAATTCTTGAGCATTATATTTTAATGTATTTACCCTTAAAGTTGTATATCTTTTTTCAATAATACCTTTCAAAATATTGTCTACCATTCCTGGTGTAAACATTTCGTATAGATTTTCCATAAATTCTTTTGGTAGTCTATTTTTTATTTCTGTTATTGATACTGGCATAACATTTCCTTTCTTTTTGCCTCTTTGCGTATTTTTATTACTTCATATACACAGTAAAATGGTAATGTCATTTGTCCTACTGACATTACTAGTGTAAATAATCTTCCTGTATATTTATATATTATTTCTATTGGTGTTCCTGGGAAATTTTTTGATATAAACATTAAGTTGCTATCAAATATGTTATTTACTATAAATGCTAATATACATACACATCCAACTAAACTTGCATAATATTTTATATCATTTTTTTCTATTTCTATGTAATGAGTTAAGTTTATAAGTAAGCCTAGATATACCATTACTCCATGGAATATGTAGCTATGAATGCTTACTAAATGAAACATTGGATATGATGGTAATGAGGTTGTTGGAAGTATCATAAATACTACTCCACCTACTATTCCACCTGTTGCTAAAAAGACATTTCCCATTCTTTCTAGTTTGTTTTTTCCAAATGAACTTAGTAGTCCTGCATATAATAATAAACTACAATAATATAGTGGTACATAGTTATTTACATTTCTTATATCTCCTGTACATAATTTGAAGGCTATTATTATTGCCTCAAATATCCACATTGTTATTGTACATTTTTTTATTATGTTTTTTATTTCATTTTTGCTTTTTGTTACTGTATTTTTTAGTGCCATTGTTATACATATTGCTGTTAGGATTATTAGTTTTAAATGTCCTAATGTGAATATGCCACATGGTTCGTATTCTCCTGGTTTTGAAAAGAACATCTTTTTCTTCCTTTCTTTTTTTTATTATTTTATCACATTTGGTGTTTTTTTACAAGTATCAAAAAAATTAGTCATACTAGCTAGAGTATAACTAATTTATATATATTCATAATATATTTTTTACTCTTTTATTCCATAAAATTGTACTTCTGAACTCCCAACATAATCAGAATTGTAACAAGATTTTACTAATATTCTCCAATATCTATATGAATTTTCTATTTCTTTTGTATTTTTTATGCATGTTGTTTTTGATACATTGTTTAATGTAATATCTTCTGATGCATCTTTCCAATTCACATTATCATCACTACATTGTAATGTTATAACTTTAGCACAATATTTATTTTCACTTCCATTATAAAAACTTGCAAAATAGACTTTACTTTTGTTTTGAACATCATAACCAATATATGAATTATTTATCTCTCCATTAAGAGTACACCAATAGCTTCCATAATTCTTATCAAATGCCATATATCCCGCATATCCACTTGAGAATTCTGAATTAAACAATACATTTGAATCCAAGTTTAATGTTGGAACTAATTTTATATTTATTTTATTTAATATTCTATCTATATTTTTACTTTCTAATATCTCATCAATAACATTATTTATTTTAAAAAATAATTTTTTATTTTCACCAATTTTTTCAAAGAAACTTTCAGTAATAACATCAGTTGTAGTTAATTTTATATTAGTCTCTATTAATATTTTTTTTAATTCATCACTACATGAATTTAATAATTCTGTATCTTCTCTTTCTTCAAATTTATTTTCTGTATTATTTTCTTCTTTTACTCCATAAAATTGTGCTTCTGAAATCCCAACATAATCTGATCTATATGATGTTTTTACAAGTATTCTCCAATACTGATATCCATTATCTTTTTCCTTCGTATTTTTTATATAATATGTTTTAGTAGTATACTCTAATGTAATATCATCTGATGCATCTTTCCAATTTTTATTATCGTTACTACATTGCAATGTTACAACTTTACCATTATACTCTCTTGAACATATACTAGCAAAATAAACTTTTGCTTTTATTTGCATATTATAACCTATGTATGAATTGTTGGTAGTTCCATTTGTACACCAATAGCTTCCATAATTCTTATCAAACGCCATATATCCTGCATAGTTACTTGAATATTGTGAATTAATCAATACATTTGAATTAGAGCTTAATGTTGGAACTAGTCTTATATCAAAATCATTTAAATAATCCAAATTGTTCAAAATTGTGTCTACCATACCATCAGTTTTTAATAATGTTTCCTTCTTACTTTCAGATTTTGATACTTTATCAAAAAAAGTTATACTTAAAACATCTTCTTTTTCTAATGTTGTATTAGTTTTAGATAAAAAATCTTGTAAATTACTTACTTTTATTTCTTCCTCCCATATTGCATATAATGTTATCGGAGCATTTCCATCATATCTATCTCCTGGTTTATATAGAATCTCATTAGAATTTTCTGAATTTCCCCAACCTTTAAACACATAATTTTTTCTGTTAGGAATGTTTTTTGAAATGATATTATTGTCTTTTGATTGATTTGGAGGAGCGTTTTCACCACCATTTGCGTTATAAATTATAAATTCATCATCTATATTTTCATCTGCTTTTTTCGCAATAACAATATTCAAATTACTATCAATCTCAAACCAATATCCTTTATATTTTAAAAATATTTTAGATACATTATTAATATTAGGTATATTTCCAACCACAGAAGATATTTCTGTTGAAATAATATATTCATTTTCAATATCTTCATTCAATTTATTAAGGAAATCTTGTAAAGTTGCATTTCCATTGCATTCAGCTTTGGTTTCCAATACTTTTATTTTTAGTTCTTCTAATAATTTTGATTTTTGTGTTTCTTCTTTTGCTATACTTGCTTTGTTAACCAACTCATTATTCTTTAATAAATATAAACTTATTCCTGCTAGTATTAATAAAATTATAATTGTTACAACTAACGCTATTAATGTTATTCCTTTGTTTCTTATGTTTTTTTCCATCGTTTTCTCCTTATATTAAGTTTTAAGATTAATTACAAAATTATAAATTTAAAAATCAATATAAAAAAGGATAAATCCAAACATTTTCTATTTCAATTTGCCTTTTATTTTCTAATTTTTATATTCCAAATCTTTCTTTATCTACATTGTAATTTTGAGAAATTTCTTCATCTGTTAATGCTCTATTATAAATTCTTACCGAATAAACTTCAAAATTATTAAAAGCTTCTGAACTTTCCATATTATCATAATTCTCACCACTTGCATTTACCCCTAACGCAAATCTTGTTGAATTTATTGGTTCTTTTATCCTTCCTTCTGCATAAGTATTATATTTAAGGTCATTTTCTCTATATAATATATTACTTCCATCATATTGAAGAGTTAATGAATATTTTGTATTATCATTGATTTTATTATTTGATAATGCTGTGTAATAACTACCATCCACATTAACAGCTCCAAGCATATAACCTGAAGTATTCTTTTCAATACCCATTCCGCCACTTTCATAATTGTCAATCACATATAATTTTTTTCCATCTTTTTCATTAAGTATTTTTAATGCTATTTCTACAGTCATATTGTTATTATATATTTTTTGCATTGATACCCAATCATTTTTTCCATCTAGTAACAATGAATTTGCTGTCCATCCACTAGTTTTATTAAAATCAAAATTTTTTAAAGTAGCATTATTGTTATTTTTTGATAAATCATACCAAGTCTTTGTTTTTTTACTTTTTCCAAATTCCGAATTATATTCTCCATCATACAAACACATTAATCCATTTGAAACATAGCCTAATTCACTTGCTGATGGATTGTCTTTTATATCTTCTATTTGAAATCTTCTTTTATCTTCTTCATAATTTTTACTAATTTCATCTGCTGTTAAACTTCTATTATAAATTCTTATAGAATATACTTCTATATTTGGCATTTTTTCACCAGTTGGTAAATCAGATTGATTTCCGTTAGGATTTGTACCTATTACAAAAACAGTATTATTTTGTGGTTCTGAATATTGACCATTAAAATCTTCTTTTTGTATATTACTGTTAGTAGAAAAATAGATTGTTTTGTTTTTAGAATCTATTCCTGTTGACATTGAATATATTTGAGATATTTTTACATTTTTTTGATCATAAATATTAATATATTTTCCAGTATGTATAACACCTTGTACCTTATTTGAATTTTTTAATATTCCTATTCCACCACTTTCATAATTACATATATAATTTTCTTGACTCCCTTCAGATACATCTAATACTTTTGCAACTATTTCTACAGTAATTCCATCTTCGGAGGCAGGAATTTGTGTCATCTGAACCCAATCATCAATTCCATCTAATATTAATGAATTACTTGTCCATCCACTATCATCTGTATTATTTATATTTTTTAAAGTTCCGTTGTTATTATTTCCAGTTAAATCTTGCCAAACAGTTGCATTTTTATCATGTCCTGATACAGTATTATATATTCCATCATACCAGCATACTAGTCCATCTTGTACATATGATGATTGTAATTTTTCAAAATCCGAAAGTTCTTCTTTTCCCGCCTCTTCAATTATTTCTAATTTTTCTCTATCAATTTTAAATTTATATTTATTTACTGTTACAATATCATCACTGTCTATACTCATTCCATCTTTTTTTATTTGATTATCTATATATTCTTTATCATTATAATTTTTATCTCTATATTTGCTAATAGCTAGTGAGTTTAATGTTTGTATTAATTTTTCTTTTGCTTGCTCTTTATTATATATTTCTGTTGCAGTAGTTGCATTTTGTATTAAATTGTTATTTATTATTGCTTGTATACTTATTCCTGCTAGTATTAATAAAATTATAATTGTAATAACTAACGCTATTAATGTTATTCCTTTGTTTCTTATGTTTTTTTCCATTGTTTTCTCCTTATATTAAGTTTGAAACTTAATTAATTTCTTACACTCAAAATATAACATAACTTAAATAAAAAATCAATAGTTCAAATTTAGAATAATATAATACTAAAAAATAAAAATGTTAATAACTCAGTATATTTCTAGTGTTTGTTTTATATTAAGTTTCAAACTTAATTAATAAAATACTTTATCTAATACACAAAAAAGAAAAATTAAGATTGTCTCCAATGTCTTAATTTTTCTTTTATCTCTTCCGCAGTAGGCATTTTCAGAATATCTTCTGCAAGTTTTTTACATTCAGAATATTTCAAATCCAATATCAGCTTTCTAGCTTTTAATACTTTATTAGCATTCATAGAAAACTCATCCAATCCAAGTCCTATAAGTAATGGAATATACAGTAACTCTCCAGCTGATTCGCCACACATGCCACACTTAATTTTATTCTTATGAGCGCCATTTATTGCTGATTTGATTAGCCTTATAACTGCAGGATTATACATTGTATATAAATTAGCAATTTTTTCATTTCCACGTTCTACTGCAACTGTATACTGAATTAAATCATTTGTTCCAATGCTAAAGAAATCACACTCTTTTCCAAATTCTTCTGCCATTATTGCAGTTGATGGTATTTCTACCATTATTCCTATTTTGATATCCTTTTTAAATGCAATATTTTGTTTTTCTAATTCTTTTTTTACATCTTCAATTATGTCTTTCGCTTCTCTTAGTTCTTCTATTGAAGATACCATTGGTAACATTATTGATAAATTTCCAAATGCACTTGCTCTTAAGATTGCTCTTATTTGTGTTTTGAATAGTGCTATGTTATCTAAGCAAATTCTAATTGCTCTATAACCCAAAAACGGATTTTGTTCTTTAGGTAATTCCATATATTTTAAATCTTTGTCTCCTCCAATATCTAGTGTTCTTATTACTACTTTTTTATTTTGCAACTTTTGTGCAATCTTTTTATATGCCATAAATTGTTGTTCTTCTGTTGGAAAGTTTTCTGAATTCATATATAGAAATTCGCTTCTAAACAATCCAACTCCTTCTGCAGTGTTAGAAATCACCAACTCTGTATCTTCTGGTACTCCAATGTTTGATAGTAGTTCTACTTTGTGTCCATCTATTGTTTTTGTTTCTTTATTCTTGTATTTTTCAAGTTCTTCTTTTTCTTGTTTTAGTTTTTCTTTTAGTTCTCCAAGTTCAACACATTCTTCCTCTGTTGGATTTACAAAAATCTCTCCTGTTGTTCCATTTATTGCTATAAAGTCTTTTTCTCTTAATACTTGTATTGCATGTTTTATTCCTACTATTGCAGGAATTTCATGGGTTCTTGCCATTATTGATACGTGTGAATTTGTTCCTCCAAGTTCTGTTACTATTCCTGCAATATTATTTAAATCTAATTTTGCAGTATCTGAAGTAGTCATTTCTTTTGCTACTATTATGGTATTACGTGGTAAATGAGAAAAGTCTATTACTTCTTTATTTAATAATTTTGCAATGATTTTTTTCTTCATATCTAATATATCTGAACTTCTTGATGCTAAGTAGGTATCATCCATATTTTCAAATATTTGTGTTATTGAATTAAAGCCTACTTCTGTAGCATATGCTGAATTATATTTTTCTTCTTTGATTATTTTTAAAGTTTGTTCTGTTAGTGTTTCATCTTTTAAAATCATTAAATATGCTTGCATTATGTCTTTTTCTGTTCCTGAAGATTTTTTTATTATTTCCTCTGTGTCTTTTATTACTGAATTTAAAGCTTCATTGAATTTTTCTGTTTCTTCTTCTACATTGTCTATCTTAGATTTTTCTACTCTTAAATCTTCTGGTTTTAGTAATACAACTTTGCCAAAGCCTATTCCATTAGAAACTCCTTTTCCTTTTAACACTTTTCTCATCTCCTTTTTATTCTCCAAAATTATTTTCAAATGCTTCTGTAATTTCTTTTAATGCTTGGTTTTCATTTTCTCCATCACAAGTTATTTCTATTTCTGTATTCTCTTTTATTCCTGCTGACATTATTGAAAGGGGAGATTTTGCATTGATTTTTTTGTCATTTACTATTAGATTTATTTCACAGTTATATTTCATTGCAATCTTAGCAAGTTCACTTGCTGGTCTTGCATGAAGCCCTGTTTCATTGTTTAGTGTCACTTTTTCTTTTACCATAGATTTTTTTCCTTTCTTTCGCCTAATTTTCCCATACATTCTTTTTAAGTCCAGCTAGTATTCCTGCTGATACTATAGATCCTATTGATAAGGCTAATAAATACCCCCATGGATTTCCAATTAATGGTACTACAAATATTCCTCCATGTGGTGCCATTAGTGTACAGTTAAAGGCCATTGATAATGCTCCTGAAACTGCTGAGCCAACAACACATGCTGGTATTACACGTATTGGGTCTGCTGAAGCAAATGGTATTGCACCTTCTGATATAAATGATAAGCCCATTACGTAATTTAATAGTCCTGCTTGTCTTTCTTTTTTTGGTATTTTTTTAGGGAAAAATGTTGCTAATATTGCTATTGCAAGTGGCGCAACCATTCCACCTATCATAACTGCTGCCATAATTTCATAGTGTCCTTCTGCCAACATTCCTGTTCCAAAAGTATATGCTGCTTTATTTACTGGTCCTCCTAAATCAACTGACATCATTCCAGCAAGTATTGCTCCTAGTATTATTTTATTTGTTCCACTCATTGATGATAAGAAATTGTTTAGTCCTGTATTTATTGCTGATACGAATGGATTTATTAATAACATTATAATTCCTATTAAAAGTATTCCAGCAACTGGGTAAATTAATATTGTTCTAATTCCTTCTAAGCTTTTCGGCATAAATGAAAATACTTTTTTCAAAAATAATATTACAAATCCACCTAAAAATCCTGCTATTAATGCTCCTAAAAATCCTGAACTTACTAATACCTCTTCTGGATTACTAAGTGAGGTAAAGGTTGTTCCAGCTTTTGCAATAGCTCCTCCAACAAACCCTACTACAAGTCCTGGTCTATCTCCAATACTCATTGCAATATAACCTGCAAGAATTAGTAACATAAAGTCAAATGCCATTCCACCAATAGTTTTAAAGAAACTTGCTACTGGTGTATTCATTCCAAAGTTTGATGGATCTATTGAGTAATCATCTAATAAAAATGCTATTGCTATTAAAATTCCTCCACCTACTACAAATGGTAACATATGTGTTACACCATTCATTAAGTGTTTATATATATTTCCACCAAAGTTTCCTTTTTCTTCGAATTCGTTTTCTTCATTTTCTTTATGATGGTATATTGGAATTTCTGAATTTTCATTTATTGCTTTTTCTATTAATTCTTTTGGTTTATGAATTCCATCTGACACTCTTGCTTTTATTACTTTTTTACCATCAAATCTTGATAAATCTATATTTATATCTGCTGCTATTATAATTGCTTTTGCTTTTTTTATTTCTTCATCTGTTAATATATTTTTTGCTCCAGATTGTCCTTGTGTTTCTACCTTTATTGGATGTCCAAGTTCGTTTCCCATTTGTTCTAAGCTTTCTGCTGCCATATACGTATGTGCTATTCCTGTTGGACAACCTGTAATTCCAAGAAGTTCATAAGTTTGTTTATTTCCGTTTTCTTCTTTTTGTTTGTCATCTTCTATTTTTTCTTTTTCTGCTTCATTTATTATTTCAATGAATTCTTCTTTTGTTTTTGCATTTATTAGTTTTTTTCTAAAGTTTTCGTCCATTAATAAAGTTGATAATCTACTTAATACTTCTAGGTGTATATTTTCTTTGGTATCTGGTGCTGCTATTAAGAATAATAGTTTTACTGGTTTTCCATCTAAGGACTCAAAGTCTGCTCCTTCTGGTATTACCATTGCAGATACTCCAGGTGCTGTTATACATTCTCCTTTACCATGTGGAATTGCTATTTCTTCTCCAATTCCAGTTGAACTTTGTTTTTCTCTTTGTGTTACGAGTTCTAAGTATTTTTGTTCATCTTTAATGTTACCGTTTTTTGTCATTAATTTAACTGCTTTTTCTATGAGTTCTTCTTTGTTTTTTGCTTTTACATTTAAATCTATAGAAGCGGTACTTATTAAATCTGTAATTTTCATAATTTAACTCCTCTCTATTTTAATAATTCATATATTTCTTCTTTGGTTGCTAAAAATTCAGAATTTACAGTTGCTGCTCCTGCTGCCATTCCCATTCTAAAAGCTTTATCGTGATTTTTAAATAATTCATACCCAGCAATAAAACCTGCCACCATTGAGTCTCCTGCTCCTACTGTATTTATTATTTTCGAATTTGGATTTCTTAAAGCCTCCATTTTATAGGTATAACCATTTTCATCTATATAAACTGCTCCTTGACCTCCCATAGAAACTATTACATTTTTTGCTCCTTTTTCTTGTAAACGTTCTGCATATTGTAATGCTTGTTCTTTGTCTATAATTTTTGTATTAAAGATTTCTTCTAATTCTTCTTTATTTGGTTTTATTAAAAATGGTTTATATTTTAAGGTTTTTAAAAGTAAGTCTTTTGTTGTATCTACTACAATTTTTATCTCTTTTTCTTTTAGTTTTTCGCAAATTTTCTCATATATGTTATCTTCAATTCCTTTTGAAACACTTCCTGATAAAACCAATATATCTCCATTTTTTATTTTTTCTAATTTTTGAAATAAAATTTCTACATTATCTTTATCTATTATTGGTCCTGTACAATTAATAGCTGTTTCTTCTGTATTAGAGTTTTTTGCTATTTTTACATTAATTCTTGAATTTGAGTTTTTCAATTTCACAAAGTCTGTTTTTATATTGTATTTTTCTATTTCTTCTTTAATTTTATTTCCTGTAAAACCTGCAATAAATCCTAAAGTTGTTGTTTCTATGCCTAAAGAATTTAAAACAATTGAAACATTAATCCCTTTACCTCCTGGTAATATAATTTCTTGATTGCTTCTATTAATTTTTCCAATTTCAAAGTTTTCTATTTTTATTATATAATCCAAGGCAGGATTAAAAGTTACTGTATATACCATTTCTTTTTCTCCTCTTTTGAAAAAGTTTGAATTTTTATCTCTTTTTAAATATTTCCAAATTTATAATAAATATTCATTTATTATAGTTCAAATATTTTTTCTAATGCATCTGCAACCCCTTCGTTATTGTTTGTTGTTGTAATAGTATCTGCTCTTTCATATAATTCTTTTACTGCATTTTTCATTGCTATTTTATAGCCTACTGTTTCAAACATTTCTATATCATTTCTTCCATCTCCAATTGCTATTGTTTGTGATAAATCTATTTTTAAATATTTGCTTAGATTTCTTATTGCATCTCCTTTTGTTGTATTTGGTGCCATTATATCTGTTATATATGGATTACTAATATAACCATTTTTTACTTTTCTTTGTTTTTGAGTTAGTCCCATTATATCTACTGGAGTCATTGTTATATCAAATTTGTCTATTAATTCTTTTCTAATGTTTTCTAACTTTTCTTTTTCTTCATCTACAATGCTAAATTTTATTATTGGCCTTTCTATTTTGTCTATATATTCTTCTAAGCTTTCTGTTTCTATTATTTCTGGTCTATATTCTGGAATTAGCCCATATTTTTGTGTATCTATTATTATATTTCCTGATACGGTGATTGTGGTGTATAGATTGTTTTTTCTTATTATTTTTAGTATTTCTAATACTTTTTGTTTTTCAAGATTTTTTATAAAGAAGTCTTCATCTTTTTCAATATTTCTTGTTATTGCTCCATTTGAACCTATTAAATATGGCATTGCATCACATTGAATACTGTATTTTTCTATACTTCCATATGGTCTTCCTGATGTTAATACTGTTATTATTCCCTTTTCTTTGAGTTTTTTTATTGTGTTTATTGTTCTTTGTGTGACTTGTTTTTCGTCATTTACTAATGTTCCGTCTATGTCGATAAATATAATTTTATATTTTTGTTTTTCCATTTTTTTGCCTCCTATTTTTGTTATTTTGTATTTGTTTTTGTTTTTTTATACTGAATAACCAAAAAAGCAAGAAATTTATTTTAAATTTCTTGCTTTTAAATTATATTAAATTATATCTTTTTAATAAGTCTTCAATTACAGTTCCTTCTACTTCTTTAAGTCCTTTTTTCAAGGCTAAGTTTGCTGCAAATGGTAATTTTACATCTTCTATTTTCTTTCCATCCATCATTTTTGATGTTGCATCTAATAATACACGAATATCATAACATGAACCAAATACTTCTGGTACTCCTCTGTCTATATCTAATAATGTATAAACTGCTTCCATTGCTGTTCTTACAGAATATTCTGTTGTAAATACTGTATCTCTTACTGTATCTGCAAATTGACCTAAAAATGCAAAGTTTTTGCAACCATTTGGAACAACTTTTGGTCTATCTCCGGCTTTTCTAGGCATAAAGAATGCTGTTATATATGGCATCATACAAGGTACACATCTTGCTGAATTTGTTGCTAGTTCTTCTATTTGGTCTTCTGGTACTCCTAAATGATATAGCCATTCTTCTGTTATTTCTTTACCTGTGCATTCTCTCATTGGTTTTTTAATATAATTTCCTGGTTTGTTTGTAAATAAACCATATACCCATATTACTAATTGATCTTTTGGTTGTTCTTTAAAATGAGGTTGTCTATTTATTGTCCAACTCATTAGCCAATTTGAATCTTTTACAGATACAATTCCTCCTGTTACTACTCTTCCACTAAATGGATCTCTCTTACAGATTTTTTCTATATATGGTGGTATTTTACTATCTAGTGTTGTAACTGTTGCAGATTCCCAATTTGTTTTTGAAATATCTGAACAGAATTTATCTGGATGTCCAAATTCTTCGTTTTGTAATGCTATTTTTCTCCATAATTCCCAACAAGCACCTTCTCCATTTTGTATTGTTAAATCTGGTGCATTATCTTGGTCTCCTAACATTGATTTTTCTGTACAACTTCCATTTGTAACAAATACTAAGTCATTTACTGTTAATGGTATATTTTCTTCTTTTCCTTCATGAATACAAACTATTTGTTTTGCAATTTTCTTTTCTCCATCAATATCAAATAATACATTTGTTACTTTTGTATCATATTGGAATTGAACTCCATGTGCTTCCAAGTATTTTACCATTGGTAATATTAATGATTCGTATTGATTATATTTTGTGAATTTAAGTGCTGAGAAGTCTGGTAATCCTCCAATATGGTGTATAAATCTTTGAATATATAATTTCATTTCTAAGGCACTATGCCAATCTTCAAAAGCAAACATTGTTCTCCAATATAGCCAAAAGTTTGATTTGAAGAATTCTTCTGTGAATACATCTGTTATTTTTTTATCATATAAATCTTCATCTTTTGTCATAAATAATTTTACAATCTCCATTGCTGCTTTATCTGATAATGTAAATTTTCCATCTGTATGTGCATCCTCTCCTCTATTTACTGTTGCTCTCATTAATGAATAATTAGGGTCTTTTTTATTTAGCCAATAATATTCATCAAGTACAGATGCTCCTTCTGTTTCTAATGATGGTATTGAACGGAATAAATCCCATAAACATTCAAAGTGGTTTTCCATTTCTCTACCACCACGAATTATAAATCCTTTATTTGCATCTTTTATACCATCACATGCTCCACCTGATATTTTAGATTCTTCTAATATGTGAATATTTTCACCTTTCATTTGTCCATCACGAACAAGAAAACATGCTGCTGCAAGTGATGCTAACCCTGCGCCTACTAAGTATGCTGATTTTTCATCTACTCCTTCTGGTTTTCTTGGATGTGCAAATGCTTCATAATTTCCATTACTATAATACATAATAATTCCTCCTCTTAAGTTTTTTAAATTATAAAAACAAGTTTTAATTATTTTCAATAATCAAATATAGCCAAATGTATAAATTTTATACATTTGGCTATATTTGTCTAGTTTATGAAATTATCTAGTGCTTTTTCAAAGTTTCCTTCTACTATTTTTGATAATTTATTTATTATATCTTTTGGATTTTCTTTCATTCCGTGTTCTATCCAATCTTGAACTAGCCCAACTAATCCATATTTATAGAAATCTGCTATAAATTTTTCGTCTTGTTTATTAACTTTCATATTAACTGCTTTTTCTTCTAAAACATCCATTATCAACTTGTCTGTTTGTTTATATATAAAATTTAATAAAAAGTCTTTGCTTATAGAATAATATGTATTTTTTACAAATTCTTTGTTTTTTAATATGTATTCAAATATATATAAAAATCCTTGTTGCCAGGTTTCATAGGTTGTTTTTTCTTCTATTTCTTGTATTACTTCGTTTTTATATATCCATTCTAGTAAATCGTAAATATCTTTAAAGTGGTAATAAAATGTTTGTCTATTTACTCCACAGTCTTCTGTTATTTCTTTTATTGTTATTTTATTTAATTTATTTTTGGATAATAGTTTTTTTAATGTTTCTGCTAATGCTTTTTTTGTTATTTCTGACATTTTGTCCTCCGTTTTTTGTTATTACATTAATTTTTCTGGATTTAATGCTTCTAATTCTGGTAATACAAATATTCCATCTTTTCTAACAAGAACATCATCAAAATACATTTCTCCGCCACCGTATTCTTTTCTTTGAATGTTTACAATGTCCCAATGTATACTTGATCTATTTCCATTGTCACTTTCCTCTAGAGCTTCTCCAGGTGTAAAGTGGAAACTTCCTTTTATTTTTTCATCAAATAATGTGTCTCCAATTGGTTTTTCTACATAAGGATTTAAACCTAATGCAAATTCGCCTATATAACGAGCTCCTTTATCTGTATCTAAGATTTTGTTTAGCATTTCTGTGTTATTTGAGGTTGCTTTTACTATTTTTCCATTTTCAAATTCAAATCTAATATTATTAAATAAAACTCCATTATATGTTGTTTCTGTATTATATGTAATATAACCATTTACACTATCTTTAACTGGTGCAGTAGCTACTTCTCCATCTGGAATATTGAATGTTCCCATATATTTTTCTGCTGGTATTCCTTTTATACTGAAAGTTAAATCTGTTCCTGGTCCTACAATATGAACTTTATCTGTTTTATTCATTAAGTCTTTTAAATTATCCATTGCTTTTGACATTTTTGCATAATCTAAATTACATACATTAAAATAGAAATCTTCAAAATTTTCTAAATTCATTTTACTCATTTGTGCCATTGAGTTATTTGGATATCTTAATATACACCATTTTGTTCTTTTTACTCTTTCTTCAAAGTGTACTGGTATCATATAATATTTATTGTACATTTCCATTATTTTGCTATCTATGTTTGATATTTCTGAGGTGTTTGATGATGCTCTAATTCCTATATATGCGTCCATGTCTTTCATTCTTGCTGTATCATGTTTACTATATAATTTGATTTGTTCTTCTGTTGCATTTTCTAACATTATTCTTAGTAATCCATAATTTACTATGTTGAAGTATGGTCTAGCTTTCATTTGTTCTGCTTGTCTCATTAATTCTTTTGCTAGTGGCATTCCTTCTTCTCCTAATACTTCTATCAATAGATTGTCATTTTCTTTTAAATCTATTGAGTATGTTAATAGGTTATGCGCTAACTTTTCTATTCTTGGATCTTTCATTTTTGTTCCTCTCTTTCGTTTTTGTTCATTTTATCATATGTTTTTTTATTTGTAAAATGCTATCTAATAAATTCATCAAAAATTAAAAAAGTAAAAATCTAAATTCTTACCTTTGATTTTACAGCTCCCACTTATCGGTAGGGTTCACCTGATTTTCAACTGTTGCTATTAATGTTTAATTTTTAATAATTTTTTGTTAATTTTTCGTTACAATTTTTTATATTTTCTTGACTTTATTATTATACTTATCATATAATATAAATAGGAAAAGATAAATCCGTTAGATACGGTTTTGCCTATAAATAGTTAAATAAACCATTCATCTCGGTCAAAAGTAGAATGGTTTATTTTTTATTTATGTAATTGCTTGTTTATCCAGTTCTTATACAGAACTGACATTAAGGCAACGTTTAATGTTAAAGATAACATTAATGATATTACAAAAAATAGTATTACTTTAATCATAAACACCACCCGCCTTTCCTACGATGAATCGTATAATATTGGGTGGCAAAACCGTTCCACTAATTATCTATTTCCTATATTATTATTCTACAATATTATTATAGTTTTGCCTGTACCAATAAGTAATTTTTTACATTTTTTCATATTTTTCCTAACTTTCTTTTATATTCCACTTTGGTGGATACATATATTCTATTTTATCAGTTTTTACAACATATTTCTTTTTGATTTTTGTACGATTTGATTTTAATTCTGGTACTGCTTGTCTACAATATTTATCTAGTTCACAAAATATATTTTGACAATCTATTAATTGTAAAGGTCTATTACCTATTGGCTTAAAATCTAAACCCAATCTTTTAAATTCCTTTTCTTGATTTTTACACATATATTTTATAATTTCTTCTTTTGATAATCCACCTGTACTTATAAAACACTTTTTTATTCCTCTTTCTGACCCAGGTCCTGCTACCGTAAATTCCATTTCACTAAAATCTACAACATTACTATAATTTATATCTGTAATTAATTGATATGCCATAAAATTTCCAATAAGAGGATATGATTTTATTATATTAAATGCTTCTTCCATATTTTTACTGTTAATTATTTTTGTATCAATATGGTCTTTTAAAAACATTTTTTCCAATAAGGCTAAATGATTTTCATGTTTTCTATCATAACCAAATGCTTTATTTGCACAACTTATATATGCGTCATTATAAATTTTTTGTCCATTATTTATTGCTTTTTCTAGTATTTGTGAATATTTATTAAAATCAAAACTTGATAAAGTTATATCTCCTATTTCATTTTCTAATAATTCCCATGTTGATTCTTTATTAAATAATTTAAATAATATTATTCTAAAAATCATATCTGCATCTGTATATTTTTTACCATTATAAATCACATTTTTTAATAAGTATTGGCTTACTCTATCATTTACTCTATAGCTATTGCAAAACTTAAATTCTTGCAAAATTTCATCTTTTGTCCATGGTGCTGGTTCTCCATTTTTCTTTTTTAGAAAAATATTTTGCCTTTCACATGCAAAATACCAATATAGATTGTATATTTTTTCTCTTTTTATTATTTTTTCTTCCAATTTTTTATCTCCTTATTTTATAAGTACTTACATTTTATCATATATAATATTTTTTTCAACTTTTTTAGGCGAAAAATAAGACCAAAATAATTCATAATATTATATTTTGGTCTTATTTTTGGTTTAATCATATTAAATTAAATTGCTTTTAATATGGTTTCAAAAGCTTTCTTTCTTGGTCCTATGTTATCTTTTTCTTCTGGACTAAGTTCAGAAAGTGTTTTGTCATAACCTTTTGCTTTGAAATATTGGTCAAATCCAAATTCTCTTTGACCTGCTTTCTGGCACATATCTCCATCTAATTTTTCTTCTACATATATAGTTCTTTCATTATCTATAAAAGCCATTGCAGTAACCCAATGTGCAGTAGTATCTTTATTTTCACTCTCTCCCATAAGGTCTAAAATTATAGGATATAGTTCACTTGGTTTGTCTACGTTTACATTTGAACCCGGACAAAGTTTTTCTAGACAACGTTTGGTATAAACACCTGGATATCCATCTAAGGCATCTATCTCTATTCCAGAATCTTCAGCAATTACTGGCTTTTTTAATTTTTCTGCCCAATATTTTGCTTTTATTGTTGCATTTTCCAAAAATGTTTTTCCTGTTTCCTCTGCTTGAGGTAGATTTGTTGCTTCTGGTATGTCTTTTAAGCAAAGTATTTTTATATTATCTGGTGCCATCCTTTGCATTTCTTCTGCTTTTTTTTGGTTACAACTTGCGAAAACTATTTGTTTCATTTTTTCCTCCTTAAATTTTCTTGGAGGTTTAAAACCTCCAAGTTTTGTACTTTTTGGTTTTTAAAACTAAATACATTTCATATTATAGCATTTTTTTATGTCAATATCAAGATTAAATATAATTTCTATTTCCATATCTCCCCATTTATATGTTTTGTTAATGCCATTATAAAAGCATTTCTTGTTAAATCTATTCTTGTTATTTCATCTCTTGTTAAGAAACTTATTCCACCCTTTCCTTTTCCAGATTCTTTTATATTAAATATTTTATCCATAACTTTTCCAAGTTCTGTTTCTTTTATTTCATTTATATATTTATCTGGAATAGGAAATCCTTGACTTGTTCCTACACTTTGAAATCCTTTTGCATCTTCTACAACTACCGCATTTATATCAATCCATTCTCCCAAAAGGTTAGTTATTCCTGCTTCACTTGATATATAAAAATCCGCTTCTATATTGTTGTTTTTAGCATATTTTTTTAAATTTTTTACTCTGTTTTTAGCTCCTTGAAGTATTTCTTCATTTACTGGTTGGTCTCCGACATTTGAGTCTACTGATATTCCTTCTATTTCTACTTTGTCAAAATATTTTTCAAAGGCTTGTTTTGCTCCTTCTATCTTTCCTGGATTTTTTGTTCCTATTAATATTTTCATTTTTATCACTCCCATTTTATTTATTTTCAACAACTCTTCCTTCTTTATCTATTACAAAATTTTTATGAAATATTAAATTTACAGTAATAAACTGATATAATGAAGAGGTAACTTGTCCTATTCCAGTACAATATGGTGTTTTTAACAACGAAACAAAAAATCTTATTATTCCTGCTGTTATTTTGTTAGTTGTTATTTGCTTAACTAAATTTGTTAATTGTAAATAACATGTTTTTAATCCATATATTGGATATATAAAAAAATTAATTAATTCGAAACTTAAATATATTAATGTTATTCCTAAATCTAATTCATAAAATCTATATGAAATTAATAACATACTAAATGTTGTAACTAGCAAAATAATTAATAATTTATATGCATTGGTTCTATGGTTTTTATAATTAAATTCTCCCTTACTTATATCTATTTTTGCTACAGTTGTAATTGCTCCAAATGAATCCCATTGTGTATCTGTTATTAATGCTACAAAATTTAGTGCAACAGTATATTTTTCTCCAAATTCTAAAGTATTACTTAATCCAAATAAGAAAATTAAAAAGAACAATATATTGTTTGCAATCTCTACTGATTCGTATTTTATATATTTGATTATATGTAATTCAAATCTAAATTTTCTATATTGTTTTATTGTAATTACTAATACATAAATTGTTATTGATATTAATGTTAAGGTTACAACAATTATTTTAGTTTTTATAAATATAGATGTTTCTATCAATACTATAAAATTTAGTAAATTTAATTGTATACAATATTTATTTGCTTTTTGCTCTTTTCCTTCAAAATATAATTTTTCTAGCACATAAGAGAATATTAATTGTATATATAATTGTAATATTGAATATACTGTAAATTCTTTGTATATTGAAAAATCCATATTCATAAATTCAATATATTTTTTTACATTTACTGCAACTAATCCAAATATTATTCCGCCAACTATTATACCTGCTGTCATTCCTGATAATACTGCATTTTCATCTTGATCTTTTTCTTTACTGATATTTGCTCCTGTTGCAAATATTGATTTTAGTAATGCATATATAAATTGTAACGGATATGTTAATGTAAATACATTTACTAAATTTTTATCAATTAAAAGTCCCAAACAAAACCAAGATAATATTGGTATAAATGAATTTATTGCTAAGTTACTTGCTATTCGTAATAATCGTTTCATTTTTTCTCCTATTTTTATTTATTATATTCGTATTCTATAATTTCACAGTTTTTTATTTTTGCACTTTGCACGTGCCCATCCTCACCAATTCCATTAAAATATGCATTTATTGCTCTACAAGTTCCACCATGAGTAACAAGTAATACATTTTTATCATTATATTTTTCCTTTATTTCATCTAAAACTTCCCATACTCTTTTGCATATATCTTGTATTGGTTCTATATTTTGTTTATTCCAATTCAAATTATAATAATTTAATATGCTTACACTATCTCCAATTATCTCTTTCCATTCTTCATCTGTTTTTCCTTCAAGATTTCCGTAACCTCTTTCTATTATTCTTTCATCAATTATAATTTCACTATTTATGTTTTCATTTATTATTTCTGCTGTTTTTCTTGTTCTTTTTAATGGCGAACATATTATTAAATCTATTTTATATTTTTTTAATTGTTCCTTTGCATTTTGTGCTTGTTTTATTCCTGTATTATTTAGTTCTATATCTGTTCTTCCTTGGCATTTTTCTTTTACGTTCCAGTCTGTTTGTCCATGTCTAATTACATATAATTTCATATTTATATTCTACTCCTTACTTAAGTATTTCTTTTATTTTTCTATATATATCATACCAACTATAACATCTATAAATATTTTTTTCATTACATTGCTCATTATAATTTGCATGATAACAAATTACAGGTATTTCACTAGATATAGTATTTATATTTTTTGGCTTGTCTTCAATCATTAAATCAATGTTGTTTTGTCTACATATATCTAATTTATCTTCAGGGCTAAAAATTATTTTATCATAATGGATTTCATTTTTCTTTAGCCAATTTAATACAATATTTCTGTTTTCTTCTATTGTCATTACATCTGCTGAATGAGATAAGAATGAACCTCTTGCTGTGATAATATAAATTTCATTTTCTTCTTTTAATTTATCAATTACTTCATTTGCAAATTTTCTTGCCTCTACATTAATTGAATACTCTCTAAAATATTTATTCCAAAATTCATCATCTAATTTGATATCTACATCAAATATTTCATTGGTTTCATATCCTTTATAATTTTTTATTCCTAAACCATAGTTTTCATAATAAAATTTGCTCCCATAATCTAACTGCCATTGTTCTATGTCAGTTAAAACTCCATCTATATCAATTCCTATTTTCATTTTTTGTTCTCTCCTTTTCTTAAATATATCATATAATAAGCTAAACTTATCTGGAATATCATAAAGAAAGCTGATAATCCCACCATAAATCTTAATCCTTTTTCATACATCAAACCACATAAAAATACTCCTATTGCTTCACCTAAAAATCTAATTATATGGCATATATTTGAAAAACTTAATTGATATTTATTTTCTAATCTATTTATATATACTGCATCACAAATGTTTTCGTATGAAGTTGAAATGAATATTGACCAAGTAATTGCCAAAAATGTAATTGTAATATTATTTGATATAAATGCTATCACATAACCTAAAAATCTTATTCCAAATTTTATTGCTACTGTTAAATTGTCATTTTTTGGTGTTAAATATTTTAATGCTATAATGCCAAATATATCTGCTAAAAGACCAATTATCAATAAATAATTTGTTGCTAAACTATCACTAAATTTAAAATAATTTGTTAGTGTTAGCATTTTTAATCCAAGTGCTGTTGACATAGCAATTGTTCCAAAAAGTGTATATATCAAATATAATACTAAAATTTTATCTTTAAAAATATATTTTGAAGATATTTCTTCATTATCATTTTCAAAGTTTTTCCCCTTTATATTAAGTAATATTAATAATGAGAACATTAAAAATATATTTGATATAAATAAACATGCATTATAATTTATAAGTATTCCAGCAATATTTTTTCCTATAAACATTCCGCCAAATAAAATTCCAACATCTCTAAATAAATATTCTGTTAACCTTCTTTTACTATAAATTGTTCCTGTTTTTATAATTGTAGTTATTAATGGATATATACTTGTAATTATTATGTATTCTGTTACTATATCTATTATTATTGATAGTTTTATTAGTTCTACAGAAGTTGTTTGATTTAAAAAGTATAACCAAAACATATTTACAAATTTTATTAATAATACTATCACTAGTGTATTTTTTAATTTATCTAATTTTATGTATTTTCCAATTAAACCAATAATTATAACACTTATTAATGTTCCTATACTTAGTATATTGCTTATATTTGTAACAGAGAAATTATTATCTTGTAACCATAGCTGTCTAAAATTCCCCCATAGTCCAACCGATATACTAAAAAGTGCTAACATTATAAGTATTTGGTTTTCGTTTTTTATTTTTTTCATTTGCTACTCCATTTCATTTTTATTTATTTATTACTACTCCGTCTAAATCTATTCCTATTTTAATAATTCTATTTTTCCCTTAAATTATATTTATTAATATTATCTATTGTAGCAAATCCATTTTTGTCTTTTACTCTCTCTAGAAACACAATTCCTTCTAAATGATCACATTCATGTTGAACTAATCTTGCAAAAAATCCATGTAGTTGCCTTGTTATTTGCTTACCATTTTCATCATAGTATGTTAATTCTATATCTTTATATCTTTCGACTTTTCCTCTGATACTAGGTACACTCAAGCAACCTTCATATTGTATATCTGTTTCATTTGATATTTTTCTCCATGTTGGATTTATCATTGCTGTTACAGGTATTTCTTCTGCATCATGATATTTAATATTTTCTTTTTTAGCACCTACTACAATTATTCTCTTATTTATACCTATTTGTGGTGCTGCAATTCCTAATCCTGTACCGAATTCTAATGTTGATTTTAAATCTTCTATAATATCTAAAATCTCTTCATTTATATTTTTTATTTCCACTTTATCACATTCTTTTTCAAGAACAGGGTCTCCTACTTCTCTAATTTTTAAAATTTTTCCCATATTTCCTACCTTTCCGAACTCATTTCAAAATGAAAATTGTAGAACTGCTACACACTCCACATGATATGAATGTCTATTATGAATAATTGTATTTTATGTGTATGTTTATAATTGACTACTTCATAATAAACGTATAACTATTAAGAATGTTTTTTATGTATATATAATCTTCTTATAAAAAAATTAGCATAAATTTATATTATATATTTATTATTTTATAAAAAATTTCTTTTATATTTTCGCCTGTTACTTGATAAGCGTTAATGCCAAGTTGTTTTGCTCCATTTACATTCTTTTGATTATCATCAAAAAATATTATATTATCTGCTTCACAATCAAGTGCATCAATCACTTGTAAATAAATATCGCTAGATGGTTTTATACATTTAATTTCATATGATAAAAATAGGTAATCAAAATTTATTTTTTTAATTTGCTCTTCATATCTTTTGTAATCCATTAGCCTAAGATTAGATAATAGTCCAACTTTATATCCTTTATTTTTTAATTCATTTATAATTTCCAAAGTTTCATCATATAAAGAATTATCTAAACTATTATATATTTCATAAAATTGATTAATTGATAAATCACTTTTACAAAACTTTAATAATGCTTCAACATGTTCGTCATCTGTAGCAAGTCCCATATGAGCTTTTAATACTAAATCATCACTCCACCAATATTGTAAAAATTCATTATATGGAATTTTACAATTTAATTTATTATACAAATAATAATCATCTAAAGATTTTGCTAAAACATTTCCAAGATCAAATAAAAATATTCTATCCATAATTACACCTCAATATTGCTTTATACATTTATAAATATCATTATATGTTTCATATCTACCTAATAAGTATCAAAATAACAAATATTACATTCGTTATAAAGATTTAACGTAATTCGAGTAGGCACACACATTCAACATGCCATGTATATCGATGGTTGCAATGATTTTTTAAAGTTGCATATTCACTATTGAGTGGTATTGTCAGAGTTTAGTTCTACCTTAACTCTAATTTTAGTTTCTAATTTTTTCCTTAAACTTCCATCAGCTTGCTTTTCAAAAGACACATAATTTTGCCAACTATAAAAATCCAAAATAAGATTTTCTTTATTTAATATATTTTCAATAACCTTGCTTTCAATTTTGTCTTTGACATTTTCGATTCCACTTTTTACTATAAATCTTATTACATATGGATCTTTATTTCCATTTGAGTCATAATCGCCTATAACGACCTTATAAATTAATGCTTCGAATATATCCTTATCAAACACTCTAATATCTTTTGCTTCTTTATCAAACACTTTTCTAATTTTTTCAACACCAAAATCAAAACTATTCTCATCGTCAAGTTGGCATTTGAATAGTTCTTGATCTTTTTCAATCTTTTTAATCTTCTTATTTAATTCTATTTTCTTTTTATTAAATGTTTCCTTGTCTATTGTACCATCAATCATTAAATTTATCAATGAATTTATCTTATTTTCAATCCCCTGCTTTTTTACTTCTAATTTTTGTAATATACTTTTTGTGTTATTTTCTCTTAAAAAGCCATCTATTCTATTTAAAAAGTTATTTATTACTTCTTTGTTATCTTGGCACAACAGCTCATAAGCTTCGATAAAACAATCTTCAATTACTTTTTCTCTTATTGCTTTTGTTTCAGGACAAAATTTTTTACCATTTTTTACATAGTTCATACACTGCCATACTTTTGTTTCATGTTTTGTATTTTTATATAAATTTCTTCTTACAAATACACTACCACAAAAACCACAAAAAATTCTGCTGCTAAATGTATATTTTCTACTGTAATTTCCTTTTCTTCTTCCAGTTTCAACTGCTCCGGATCTTTTTTCTAATATCTTTTGTGCTTTTTCATATGTTTCAGCTGATACTATTGCTTCATGATTATTTTCTATATAATATTTATCTTCTTCGCCCTTATTAACCATTCTTTTATGAGTAATTGGGTCTATTGTAAATGTCTTTCCTTGTAGTACATCGCCTTTGTATTTTTCATTTTTTATAATTCCTCTAATTGTTGACTCTGCCCATTTTTCTCCACCTTTAGGTGGAATAAATCCAGCTTCAGTAAGTTCTCTTGCTATAATTGTAGAACCTGCTCCCTCACAATATCTATTAAAAATTTGTCTTACAATTTCTGCCTCATCTTGTTGTATTTTAATTTCATGGCTATCTTTATCATAATCATATCCCAAGCAATGTTTAAATCCTACAATTTCCCCCCTTTCTTTTTTCATTTTTAATCCTAACTTAACATTTCCTGAAATACTTTCACTTTCTTGTTGAGCAATTGAACTTAATATTGTAAGTAAAAACTCTCCAGACATTTCTAATGTATTTATATTCTCTTTTTCAAATATTACTGCTATCTTTCTCTCTTTCAATTTTCTTACATATTTTAATGTATCAAGTGTATTACGAGCAAATCTTGAAATAGACTTTGTTATTATAACATCAAACTTTCCTTCCATTGCGTCTGTGATCATTCTCATAAATTCATTTCTTTTATAATCTAATGTGCCTGTAATCGCCTCATCCGCATAAATTCCAGCAAATACCCATAGTGAATTAGAATTAATTTTTTCATCATAATATTTTTTTTGAGATTCATAACTATTTATTTGTTCTTCATCTCCTGTACTTACTCTACAATAAGCACATACCCTTAATCTATCAGTTATTACTTTTCCTGTCCTTCTGTCTAACTTTCCATCAATTTTCTTGATTACTTTTACTTGCATATCAATCTCCTAACCCAACTGATATATTTTCCAGTTGATATGTTAACTCTGTTGTAATATTAAGTCAAATCATTTCAAAAAATTTTATATTCTTTTATAATTTTATCTTTTAAATAATAATATGAATTTTCAGTTATAACATTTTTTTCTAATGCTTCTTTTAAAAGATTTAATTCTATTGTACCTTTTATATAGCCATTACTATTATTAGTGTTGTTTACTAATATTTTTACAAGCATTATAAGTTCCTCCTTTAATAACTTTTCCAGTTTATTTTTTTAGGCACATCAAAACCAGTTACTATTCCCTTTTTCAAATAATATGATTTTGTCTTATCATTATATTTATAAATAGAAGAATTCCAATTTCTAAATGCTCGATTGCTAATATTTTTTCCCCCAGATAATTCTCTACTTGCCTGTATATGCATTTGCTTTAATTTTTCATATTCAGTATTCATATTTAATTTTCTTTTATTTTTTATATAGTCAATTGTTTTTTGTCTATGCCTATTTTGTGATAATAGTTTTCTTTTTTCTTTTTCTTCTTTATATCTACTATCTTCTAGCAAAACCTTGCTGACATATTTATTTGAAATTTCTAATGTTTCAGCAATTTCTTTTTGATTATATTTACATTCAAAATATAATTTTTTTATCGCCTCTTGTCTATTCATACACACTCCTAATTAGTAGATTTTTTGCTAACAAATTTTAAATATGAAGAAACTAATAGAGCTTATATTAAAACTCTATTTAATTTCTAAATCTTCCATTGCTTTTTTAAAATTTTGTTCACTTAATTTTTTTACAGTTTTATATCTTTTATTTCTTTCTAATATTTCTATGATCTCTCTAGCAAATATTCCTAAACTGAAAGAGATTATAGAAAAAATCAAATATTTTAGCATTTTATTTTTTCTCCTTTTTCTCTTTCATTATTATATTAGCTAATCTCTTTACTTCTGTATTTCCAAATTTTTCATAAAACATTGTTACTTCTTCTTTTATTGACTTGGCTGTTATGTCTGTATTGCTATTTTTTAATGTATGGAATGCCAACTGTGCATAAGCAGTAATAAGTTCTATTTCCGTTTTAGAATTATTTTTGCTTATTACATCTTTTGTTTTACTAAAATTTTTAGTTTCTTTTAAATTCTTTACTTCTGCAACTTGATTTGTATTTTCTTTTTCATCCATATTGTTACCTCCTTCTAATATTAGGAGTCCTATTTTTTTTATTCGATGTTGCATTTTTTATAATTTTTTTCTATTTTTTGTTAAAGTTTTATAAATCATATATTTTATTTCTTGCATTAAGTCTTCATCAATTCCATTCCTTAGTCTACTCATACTTGTAATTAGTGGATTATAATCATCTAAAATTTTCAATATTTCTACATCATCTAAATTAAAGTTATTAAACATTGTTTTTTCCTCCTAGTAATTTTTTTGTAATCTTTTCTTGTGCCTTATTTCTTATTCTCCATATTGTTGTTCTTTCTACATTCATTTCTTTTGCTATTTGCTTTATACTTTTTTCTTCTTTATATAAAGCAAAAAGCACCATCTTTTCTTTTCCAGACAATGCTTTCGCTACATTATATAATTTTTCATCACAAAAAAGTCTCTCGAATTCAAGAGCGGACTTTAACTCATCGACACATTTATTAAGAACAGCATCAAATAAACTGCTACTTTCCATATCCTCACAAATATCCAAATTGATTTCTTTACTGTTTAAATATTCATAATTATTTTTTATGTATTTTTTTCTAACATTTATAATCAACTTTTTTAAATATGATTTTTCTTCTTTTGATAATTCTTCTTGTAAATAATTTTTTCTTTCCATTTATTATCTCTCCAATTTCTAAAAATTGGACAAATATCTAAAAGAGAAAGAAAAACAAATATTAATTTACTTTTTTCTTATTCTTTATGGTTTACTTTTACATATTTTTATCACTCCTAACAAATAATCTTTAATTGATATAAAAAATCTCTTGTACTTTATTATTTTTTCTAATGTATTATTTTTCTAACTCTTAAAGACTATTTGTCCTATTGGAGATTATACTTATTAATATTAATCCATTGTAAAAACGGCGATAAATGGCTAATAAACGGCGAAAAATGGTTAAAATTATTCTTAATCAGTTATATTTTTAGTTTTATTTGTAAAAATCTTCCATTTTATATTGTGTTTACATAATTTAAGTGATATAATATTGTTGATTTATAAAATTGTTAGGAGAAGTTATCATGGTAAAGATTCTTGCAGTCATTCAAAATATTGAGCAAAATTCTCAACTTTGCCAATACCTTACACAAGATAACAATATTGATTTTAAAATTACTAGTGATGAAGTTTCTGTTTTGAAACAGTATTATGATTTTAGACCTGACCTTTTTATATTGGACACCAGTTTTAAAAATATAAAATATAGTGATGTAATCAACGAGCTTTCATTAGATGATACTGAACAATTTAAATGTAATACTATATTACTTTATAACTCTACTGCTGAATTATTAAATCTTGCAAATTGGTCTAAAATATATAAAATATTTTTAAAACCTACAGATTATAAAAATATTTTAAAAGCTATATATGAAATGTCTAATTACACTTTAGAAAGAAAAATTGATAGGCTATTTTTAAAGTTACATATTCCATTAGAAAGTAGCCCTTCAAATCGTGTTAGAAAAACATTAATTAAATGTTGTAATTCGCCTAATTTACTTGGCAATTTAAACACTTTATTTAATACAGTTGGCAAGGAACTTGGAACAACCGGTGAAGGTATTCGTTCTTCTTTTAGAACTGCATTAAAGCCTTTAAATGAATTTAAAGATAAAGAAGATTTGCCTTTTGCAATTTATAAATTCTTTCCAAAAGGCGAAGAAGTTACCCCAAAATTATTTTTAGATATTAGCATATATTATTTGAAAAACACAAAAAAATAACAGATAAGTTTTAGTATGATCAAAAACTTATCTGTTATTTTTTATTTATTATTTTTATAATCATTATATTGATTAATAATATCCACTACACTATTACTTATGTTATCTGAACTTGATATTACTGAATTTAACTTTCTTCCTATAATATCATACATCTCATCTATTTCATTTTCTTGTACCTTATTATCTATTATCATATTGAATATAGGAATATTATTTTCTAATTTTTCTTTTGAAGATTTTACAAGATCTAATCCGTTCATATTATCCATAGCATATTTTGTAAATATCATTTCTGGTTTTAAATCTACAATTTTATGATATGTTTCTGTTCCATCTTTTGCTGTACCAACTATATCAACAAAATCAAGTTTTTTTATTGCATCAACTATCTTGTTTGTTATATTTATATCATTATGTGCAATTAAAGTTCTAATTTTTCCATTTGAATATATTTTATCAAAATCTATTATTTCTTCTTTTAAAGCATTTCCAAAATAATGATCCTTTCCATTTTGTGTTTGAATTATATCTGCATTTGGAACAATTACTATACTTTTTTCAAATTCACTTTGTTTTTTATATTCTACAGTTTTGATATTCTCAAATTTTCTTAATCTTTTTACACTATTTTCTAATTCTTTTTCTTCTATTTCAAATAGTTTTTCATTTTTTTCTGCCCTTTCTCTAATAGGCATAAACTTCAAAAATTTCCATTTTTCTATTTGATAGTTATTTAAAAATTCTCCTAATTCATCTAATTTATCAACATTAAGCCTGCTAACAACCGTGTTTATTCTTACTTTTATATTCTTGTTTTTAGTTTTTTCTAAAAGATTTTTTATAATATCTAAATGATTATTTTCTTTACCTAATGCTAAATTGATATCATTTTCAATTGAATCAATAGATAAATTGATTTCATCAAGTGTATTTAAAATATCTTCTACATATTCGTTATCGTTCTTTGATAAGTAAATTCCGTTCGTTACTAATTTATTATATAATCCTCTTTCTTTTGATTCTCTCATTAATTCATTTACTCTTGGATATAATACCGCTTCTCCACCAGTCCAAGTAATATGGTTTATCCCACTTGCAATTAAATGATTTAATACTCTTTCATTTTCTTCAAAAGATAGATTTGGTATATTGTTAAATCCAAAACAATATTTACAGCCTTGATTACATTTAGTTGTTATTTTCCAACAAACTTTTTTCTTAATCATATACATCCTCTTTTCATATATAAAATCTCTTTTTACACATTTATATTATATATGAAAAGCAATTGGAAAACTATTCCTAATATTTGAATATCGCTTAAAAATCATTGAAAGCAAAAAACATCCTATTTCTAGGACATTTTTACTTTATATATTTTTTAAATATTCTTTAATAAATTTTTTATCTACCTTTGTCAATTCACCTTTTAGATAAATTAAATTTAGTTTTAGGCTTGGTAATTCTATCGGCAGTTCAACTTCATATAATTCTTTATTGTTTAATTCATTTTTTACAGCCTCTTTTATAACATATGCTATTCCCATATTTTTCTTAACTGCTTCAATTCTTACCTCAGTTGCATCACACATTATATCAGCATTAATATTAACATTGTATTCTTTTAAAAGTTCCTTTAATCGTTTTGTTGCTTTTGTATTTTCAAGGTTTAAAATACAATTTAATTTTTCAATTTCTTTTATATCTGCAATTTTTAGTGGTGCTTTTGAAACAAATATATTATTAATTTTTAATAGTTCTTCTATTTCAATATTGCTATTTTCAATCTCTGTATCTATTATCGCAAAATCAATCTCATGATTTTGTAATAAACTCATCATCTTATTTATATCAACTTCACATATTATTTTTATATTAAGATCTGGATAATCCTTCTTAACTTTTTCTATTTTTTCCATTAGTAAATAACTTGTAAAATGCGATGGGCATCCTATTTTTATGCAACCACTTGATATATCATTCTTATCCTTTGCTAATTTTTCTGCAAAATCAAATCCTGATATTGATTTATTTACTATTTCATATAATTCTTTACCATCTTCTGTTAGAGTTACACCTTTGTTTTCCCTATTAAATAGTTTTAAATTTAATTGTTCCTCTAAATTTGCTATTTGTGTACTAACATTAGCGACTGATAAATCTAATTTTTCTGCTGCTTCTGAATAACTTTTTGACTGTGCAACTTTGCAAAAAATTTTATACAAATTCAAGTTTATATTTGACATACAATCACGCTCCTATAAAATCTTTCTTAATTCTATTTCAGCTTTTTTTATAAAATAATCATTTGTATTTACTGGAAGATTTAATCTTTCCAACTCTTGTTTTATTTTATCTATTGTATCTAATTGTTCATTTTCTTCAATCTCAATTAGCTTATCACCATTTAGTACATCTTTTATACATATTTGCAACTCGTTTTTCTTATAAAGATAATCAAATTCCTTAATTTGCATAATTGCTTTATAATCAATTGCTTCTAAAAATTTTTTTCCGTCATTTGAATCTATAATTTTACAATCAACTTTACTTTGTTTTACTATATTTCCTTCTTGATCAATTTCTTTTTTCTTATATGTTAGTTTACTTTCCCTATATTTGTTTGGAATATATCCTTCAACATTTCGTAAAATTATTGCTTTACTTAATATATCTCGTTCTGACATATTCTTTATATTAATTGTATTCGGTATATAATAAATATCGTCCAGTAAATATCTTTCTACAAATTGAAATCCTTTGCTTTCTAATATTTTGCATATTTCTTCTACAGTACATTTTAATTTGACTGTTATTTCATTACTCAACTTCATATATCTCCTTTACAGTATCACTCTTAAATTATAACATATTATGTAAATTTTGTAAAGTTTTAACCCCGTCTCTTTTTCTCCTTTGTCCCTTAATATATTGCTTTTTATAAAACAAAAAAGATTAGCACTATGCTAACCTACTTTTCCTCTTTTAAAAAGTCATCTAACTTTTTATCAAATAAAATACTAAATTTAATCAACAATTTTAATGAGCATGTTTTTACTTCATCATTTAGTGATTCAATTCTTCTTAAATAATCGTGGGACATATCCAATATTTCTGCTACTTCCATTAATGACATTCCACTTTCTTTTCTATACTTTTTTATATTTTTGTATATAATAGGCATATAATCTTTTGATAATAATGCCTTTAACTTTTCGTTATTCTCCATTTAAAACACCTCTTAACAAACTTATTTTTCCATAAATTAGATAAAAAATATGTAACTTATTTGTCCCATTTAGTGTTTTTATGGTATAATACTGAATAGTAATAAAAAAGTGGCGATTTTTGACAAGTTTTGTCGATTGTATTGATTATTTGTAAAAAAGTATTACTATATACTTATAGCAATTACTTTTTTCGATGAATATCGACTCTTGGCTCTAGTTTATTTGCTTTTGGATTGGCAATAAAAAGCAAATAAGGATCTACATCAAGTGCTTTTGCTATATTTTCAATAGTAGGAATTGATGGACTGTATTTTCCTTGTTCAATATCTGATATATAATGTGTACTTAAGCCAGATAACTCCCCTAATCTTTCTTGAGAATAGTTTTGCATAAATCTATAATATTTTACATTTTTGCGAAAAATATCTATTAACTTCATTATATATCACCACACTTTCTAATACCATTCTTTTTAGTATGGTATAATTTTGTAGCAATATTCACAATGAAGTATATAGCCCAAACATTTTTCTATTGTAATGAAATACTTAAAAAATCCCAGTATTTTTATTAAAATTTATAGAAAGGAATTCATGAAAAATGTTGTATTTTTTTATTGGTCTTAGTATTGTATTTTTTGTGCTTATCATCATATTATTTTATAAAATAAATACCTATAATAATAAATTGACTAAACTAAATAACGCTATTTCACAAAAGGAAAGTAAGATTTCTTTTCTTAATAATGAAATTACAAGGATAAAAAATTCAGCACAAATATTAGAAGAAACAGAATTTGAATCTTTAAAACTAAATCCTTTTAAATTCTCTGAAATTCCAGAAAAATATAATGGAAAATTTGAAGGTAAAAAAGCTTTAATTGGTAATTATGATAGTTTTTCTTCAAAACTAACTCGCACAATGTTAATGAATTTTGGAATTTCAGCAGATATTGTTACTACAGGTATTGATGTATATGATAGAATAAAAAATGGTTGTAAATATGATATTATTTTTACAAACAATATTTATCAAAAAGGTTATGGTGGTCCGGAATTATTGCAGAAATTAAGAAATCTTAATAATTTTAATACTCCAGTAGTTATACATACAATTACTAAAAATGCTAGAAAACATTTTGTTGATGATTTAGGTTTTGATGATTATTTAGAAAAGCCTATAAAATATTCTGAACTTGAAAAAGTTTTAGATAAGTTTTTAAAAAATTAGTTCTTGTAAAAAAACTTGCTCTGTTTCAAGCAGAGCAGGTCTTTTTATGATTTTAATAACTTCTTTTTGATTATAAAAATTTTTCTTGATAGCATTGTTTTATTATTTCATTCTTTTCTTCCTCAGTTAATTCTCTCTTAAATTCTTTTATTTTTAAATTTATTTTATCAACAACATTTTCCATTGTTTTATCTAATTTAGGAGTTGAATATATTTGTTGATCTAACACAATCCTCTTCTCTATCTTTTCTTCCCTATTCATAAAATAATAAACTGCTAAACTAATTCCTAATACTATACCTAATGCAAAATATGTGTATTGATTCATTTCATTTTCCTCTCATTCTTTAAAAGCTATCATATATTCATTAATTTCTACTTTTCTTTTGGCATTTTGATATTCAAATTCTGCATTTGTAAAATAAACTTTATATCCTTTGTTTTCAAAATAATCTCTACTTATTCTTAATACCTCATCAATTTCTTCTTCTGACAAGTTGTCTTTTACTTTTAGCTCATAATATGAATATCTTATATAATCTTCGTTTTCTTTTTCTTTGCTTTTAATTAGACTAATAGTAAATCTTTTTAATTCTGTTTCTGTCATTTGTTTCACTTCCTAAAATTTGTTTTCTATTGATTTTACCACACTTTTTGAAAAATTACATTAGTTTTTAGAAATTTTTATTCTAATAAAGAGCCTACATTTTCATATAGACTCTCGAAAATAAAAGGGGATGTGTGCTAATTGTAGTTAAACAATTAGCACTATAATTATTGCTCCAATATTTTATCTGCCTCACTTTGTGTAAGATATTTATATTCTATCATTTTATTTATTACCTGTTTCTGTCTTTGTTTTGCAAGTTCTGGATTCTTGGTTAGAGAATATACTGATGGTGCATTAGGTATTCCTGCAAGCATAATTGCTTCATAATCTGTCATTTTTTTTGGTTCTTTTCCAAAATATTTTCTACTTGCTTCTTTTACTGTATAACACCCCTCTCCAAAATAGCTTGTATTCAAATATAATTCCAGTATTTCATCTTTATTATAGTTCTTTTCTATTTCAAAAGACATAAATACTTCAGCAATTTTTCTTGTTATTTTCTTTTCTTGTGTAAAATAGATATTTTTTGATAATTGTTGTGTAATAGTACTTCCACCTTCTACAAAGCTCATTGCTTTTATATCATTTATAGTGGCTCTACCAATTGCTATTATATCTATTCCATTATGTTTATAAAATCTATGATCTTCAACCGAAATTACTGCTTTTATATATATTTCTGGTACTTCTTCAATTTTAGTATAGTTTTCTTTTTCTTTAATAGTTTCTACTTTTTCTGTAAGAGGTATTTTAGAAATTGCATCCTTATACATATCATATCCATTACCTACTACTAATAATCCTATACTTATTAAAAATACTATTGCTACAAATATTATATTTTTTATTACTTTCATTTCAACCACCTCTTTTTTTGTGGCATTACTTATTTTGTATAATTTGTTTGAACTTTTTTAGGAAGTTCATCATATTGCACTTCTTCCCAAGAATGTACTCCTAGAGTTTTTACTTCTAACTTTAGAAAAGCATCTTCTTTTAGTTCTCTACTTGTTTTAAATTTTAATTCTTTTTTCTTTCCTTTTTCATTATAGCACTCTAAAGTATATTTATATTTCATATCATCTGTACTAGATAGTTTTTCTATTTTAGTATTGTCTATTTGAGTAAAGTAAGCTGATTCATAATTTTCAAAAAAGTACAATATTGCTACACAAATTGCTATTGCTACAACTACTGCTATAATCATAGGTATTTTTTCTTTTAAACTTTCCATATCATTTTCTCCTATTCTGATATAATATCAATATTTCCTTTGAAATTATCTAATTTTATAGTTAAATAATAGCTCACACCTTCAATATAAATATTATCTTCATATTCTCCTGTATCATCTATTAAAGTTTTTTCATTATCTCCTAGTTTAGCAATTACATTGATGTTACCACTTTGTTTTTCTACTTTTATTTTTAATCTTATATGATCTCCATTTTTTCGGTTTAATGCTGTTCCTCCAAATATAGCTTCTTCGGATGTTATATTATCATATTCTGCTTTATATGTTCCAATATATTTGTCTGTTCCAAAACTTCTTTTTCCTTGCAAATCTTTCTCTTTCGATATCCCTGCAAAATCAAAACTTTGTAAAAATGTGTTATAAGTATTTATAAATTCATCTTTTGTAAAATCCCAATCACTTGCTGCAATAGATGAAACAATAATTATTATGAAAGCTATTATTCCTATTATAATTAACTTAAAGAATCCGAATATAAACATGAACTATTCCTCCTCTTTGATGATATTTTTACTTCCAAAATATGTTGCTAGAAAATATGCACCATATATCACTCCAATAATTACTACTGTTGCAACTATTGATGGTAATAAATCTTCTGAACTTGCTAATCCTTCCATCATTGTCATCGCAAATTGTATTCCAAATATTGAATGAATAATTGCAAGTATTAGTGGTAGTCCAAAGAATATACCAATTTGTCTAAATAATGCTTTATTAATCATTTTTTCATCACAACCTATTTCCCTTAAAATTGTATATCTTTGCTTATTATCTGAGCTTTCTGTTAATTGTTTTAATGCTAAAATAGCTGCACTTGCAATCAAGAATATTATTCCTAAATAAATTGCTATAAATGTTACAATTGTTGCAATTCCTATGCTTGCTTCCATAAGAGATATTTTGGTTACTCCATCTACATCAATTCCTTTGTTTGTTAAATTTTGAACAAGTATAGAATCATTACTTGTAAATATCTTTTCTATTTCTTGTCTTTTTTCATCTGTTTGTGCATTATAATTTGCAACTAATAATTGTTGCACTTTCATATCATCAGTTAAATTACAACTATCTGGAACTAAAATAATTCCTGTATTTACATGACTTGTATTCATCATAATAAAACCACTTTTACATTCATTATATTTTGACTTATATTCTTTTCCTGCAATCTCCAATATATTTTCATCTGCTAGTACTCTATCTCTTATAGTTCCAATTCCATCAAAATCACAAAGTACAATATATTCATTATCTTTCAATTCATATTGTTCTATTCCATAAAGTGAAGCAATTTTGTTATAATCAGATATTTTTATTATCATTTCTGCTGTTTCATAGCGTAAACTTGGAAATTGTGCTCTTGTTTCTTCAATTTTATCTCCTAAAAAATCTTCCCAAGTCAAATCCTTTGTAGCATAAATAGGTATTTCTACTACATCTTTAATTAATGTCATATCAAATCCATTATTTTTTAATGTTTCTGTAATTGGTATTTTTGAATCTTTTCTTGCTTCAGGAGTTGATATTATTTCTTTGCCATAAGTTCCATATTGTAAATATTTTTCTGATAAATTAGCTGTTTTATATAAATTTATATCTACAGGCGTCATTTCTACTAATTCTCTTTGCATTGTATTTCTCAATGATAAACTAGATGATAGTATTGAAATTGTCATAAACAACATTAAGCAAATAACACTCATACTTATAACTGTTGTATTGATTTTGCTGTTGATTTGTCTTAATACAAACATATTTGTTCCTTTTAAATAGATATTTTTTATCGATTGTACTACTCTTAATATAAAACCAGATAAAGACCAAAATACCAAGATTGTTCCAGTAATTCCCATTAATATTGGTGGTAATAATTTATCTGCTGTAGTTAATGAGTGAACATCTCCTGTTACTTTCCAATAAGCATATCCTAACAAGCAACTTGCTCCAATAAATACAATTATAGAAATAATAGGATTTTTTATTTTTACTTTTTCATTTTTCTTTGTAGCATTTAATAAATTTATCAATTTATATCTTGAAACTGTCATTGTATTAAAGAACATAACTGCTATATACATAACTGCAAAATATACACAAGTCTTTATACAAGCTGTTTTTGAAAAGACAAATTGAAAATTACTCATATCTGCCTCAAACATTTTTGCTACTAATACAGACATAAATTGTGATGCAAATATTCCTATAACAAGTCCAACTATAAGTGAAATAATGCCTACAAATATTGTTTCTAGTATTATAATTTTAGATATTTGCCTCTTTCCCATTCCAAGTGTCATATATATACCAAATTCTTTTTTCCTTCGGTTAATTAAGAAATTATTTGCATATACGATAAGCAATCCTAATACTACTGCTACAAATACCGATACATATCCTAACATACTTATCATAATTTTGATGATGTCCCTTGTTGAATTAGATACTTGTAACATTGCTTCTTGACTATCTAATGAGTTAAACATATAGAATATTGCAACTCCTAACACTAATGTTAAAAAATATATCGCATAATCCTTAAAGCTCTTTTTCATATTTTTAATTGATAACTTAAATAACATCGTTCAAATCACCTCCAAGAAGTGTTTGCACCTCAATTATCTTCTCAAAGAATTGTTTTCTTGTATCATTTCCTTTAACTAATTCATTAAAGATTTTTCCGTCTTTTATAAATATAATTCTATCTGCATAACTTGCTGTAAAAGCATCGTGTGTTACCATTAAAATAGTTGCATTTAATTTTTGATGTAAGTAATCAAATGTCATCAATAATTGTTTTGCTGATTTACTATCTAATGCACCTGTTGGCTCGTCTGCTAATACTATTTTAGGATTTGTTATTATTGCTCTTGCAGCTGCACATCTTTGTTTTTGCCCTCCAGATACTTGATATGGGTATTTATTCATTATTCCTGAAATATCTAACTTTTTAGCTATTTCGTGAACTCTATTGTTAATTTCAGTAGCATTTACTTTTTGAATTGTTAATGCTAAAGCTATATTTTCATAAATTGTTAATGTATCTAATAAATTAAAGTCTTGAAATATAAAGCCTAGTTCCTCTCTCCTAAATTTGTTTAATTTATTTCCTTTAAGCTTTGTAATATCTTCTCCGTTTATAATGATATGTCCTGCTGTTACTCTATCAATAGTAGATACACAATTCAAAAGTGTAGTTTTACCAGAGCCACTTGCTCCCATAATTCCTACAAACTCTCCATTTTTTACATTAAAGCTAATATTGTCTATTGCTTTTGTTAAATTAGATTTGTTTCCATAGTATTTTTCTATGTTTTTAACCTCTAATACATTTTCCATCTAAAAAACTCCTTTCAATTCTTTGTATATCTACATTATAAATTCATTTTAAAATAGTTGCCATCGATTTATCTTACAATAACATTACATTTTTTGTAAGATTTCTCATTTATAAAAATAAGTCCATAACTAATATGGACTTACAAATTCATAAAACTACTTTTAGGGAATATAATTCTTACTTCTGTTCCTATATCTTTTTCTGAATTTAATTCTATTCCTAATCCTAATTTGTTGCATAATTTCTTACATAGATATAACCCAATACCAGTAGATTTCTTGTTTATTGTTCTCCCATTTTCTCCTGTAAACCCTTTTTCAAAAACTCTTGTTATTTCTCCTTTTTTTATTCCAATTCCATTATCTTTTATATATAAAACAACATTTTCTCTTTTTGAAATAGCATATATTTCTATCTTTCTATCTTTAATTTTTGAATACTTAATTGCATTTTGTATAATCTGATTTATTATAAAAACTGCCCATTTGCTATCTGTATATACTTCTCGTTCCAAATCGTGTAATTCTATACTTGTCTTACTTGAAAGTAATGCACTTTTATTTTTCAAAATTGCTCCATTTACTATTTCTTGCAAATTTGATTTTGTAACAACATAGTCTTTGTTAGCGGTATTACTTCTAGCATAAAACAATGCTTGTTCTGTATAATTTTCTATTTCATCTAATTCTTCATCAATGCTTTTAGTTATCTCATTTTTATTATTTTCAATAATTAATTTAGATGTAGCAATTGGTATTTTTATTTCGTGAATCCATAATTCTATATATTCCTTATAATCTTCTTGTAATCTCTTATAAGTATTTACATTTTCTAGCATAGATTTGCCAGCTTCTTGCATAGATTTTTTTAATATTTTACCCTCAAGAAAATCTGGAGTATTTATTATTTCTGATATTAAGTATTTATCGCCTAATTCATCTAAATTACTTTTTAATTCATTATAAAAATTCTTCTTTTTTCTATATTCAATAGTAATATCAATACCAATTATTATAATCGGACATATTGCAATATAAATCCTTGTAAATATTCCAATTTGTGTATAAGGCAATAATAATATTTCTGAACTTACTATTACAAATAATACTAAAAAAATCAATAATATTTTCTCTTTTATAAATTCTCCAAACTTCATTTTAATATATACCCTTGTCCCCTTCTTGTTTCAATTTGATTTATTATTCCTAGTTCTTCTAGTTTTGTCCTTAGTCTTTTAATATTAACATTTAAAGTATTATCATCGACAAATTCTTCACTTTCCCATAAGTAGTCCATTATTTCATCTCTTGATATTACTTGTTGTCTATGTAATACTAAATATTCTAATATTTTATATTCATTTTTTGTTAATTCTATTTTCTTATCTTCTTTTTCTATAATTCTTCCTGCTGTATTTAATATAAAGCTCCCACAGTCTATTTTATCTGGATTATTTCCTGCATTTTGATTTCTTTTTAATAGTCCAACTATTTTTGCAAGTAATATTTGAATATTATATGGTTTTGTTACATATTGATCTGCACCATAATTTAGTGATAGTAATTCATCCATTTCATTATCTCTGCTTGTTACCATTATAATCGGTACATTAGATGTTTTTCTTATTTCTTTACAAATAAATTCTCCATCTGTATATGGTAAGTTTATATCAATTAATAATAAGTCTGCTTTTATTTCTAATATGTCTGCCACTGCATTGTCAAATTTTTTTAAGCTTGTTGCTATAAATCCATTTCTGTTTAAAAATGTTTCTAATTCTTCTCTTAATTTTTCGTCATCTTCTATTATTAGTATTTTTTGCATTTTACTAACCTCCATTAGCATTATATCATATTTTGTTTAATATGTATCTTACATTTCTTGTAAGATTTCTATAAAAAATAAGATTAGTTATGTTTCAAACTAATCTAACTAACAGCCTATAATTTATTTTTCACCTTATAATATTATTTTTTCAATTCAATTTGAAATTCTATAAATTCATCATTACTTTTTGCACAAATTTTTCCATTATGTAATTCTATTATTTCTTTTGTAATAGCAAGTCCTAATCCAGCTCCACCATTATTTGTTTGTCTTGATTCATCTGCTCTATAAAATTTATCAAATATTCTTTCCAGTTTATATTCAGGAATTGTAGCTCCTTTATTTTTAAATGTAATTTCAATATTTTCTTCATTTTCTATCATATTTATTGTAATAGTAGTATTTTCATAGCTATAGCTAATTGCATTTTTCAGCAAATTTCCAAAAGCTCTTGCCAATTTATCTCCATCGGCATTATACATTAAAATATTAGGTTTAGTTATATTCAATTTTAAATTTCTTTCTTCTAACATTGGGTAAAATTCTTCTACTAATTGGTCTAATAGCATTACCAAATCAATATTTGTTTTATTTAGAGGTATATCATTCAAATTATATCTGGTAATTTCAAAAAATTGATTAGTAAGTTCTTCAACTCTTAAAGCTTTATCAAGTGCTATTTTTATATACTTATTTTGTAATTTTTTTGATATTTCTTGTTCTTCATTTAATAACGATAAATATCCTATTACTGACGTAAGCGGTGTTTTTAAGTCATGTGCCATATACATAATTAAATCATTTTTCTTTTGTTCAGCTTCTTTTGCTCTTTTTGTACTTAAAATATACTCATATTTAATTTTATTTAATTTTTCTGAAAATCTTGTCATCTCATTTGGTAATTCTATGTTTTGAGTTTCTTCATTTAAAATGTTATCAAATGATTTATATAATTTTTCTATATTATCAACTTTTTTAGAAAAAAATCGATATAAAGCAATTACTAAAATAATTATCATATAAAATAAAAAAATAGGTTCTTTATTATAAACACACCACTCATATAAATTATAATTAAACCTATACAAAGTATTTCCTAAAAAGTTTCCTAAAAGATTATCTAAAACTACAATGTAAAAAATTACTGCTACAATGTAGTAGATGATAATTCTAAGGATCAGACTACCTATCAATTTCATTTTTTCATTAAACAATTCTTTATTTTTCAATTTTATATCCAACTCCCCATACTGTTTTTATAAATTTTGGTTTTTTTGTGTCTTCATTTAATTTTTCTCGTATTCTCCTTATATGTACCATTACCGTATTATTATTTTCTAAATATTTTTCTTTCCATACTTTTTCAAATAATTCTTCTGAACTTACTACATTTCCTCTTTTTTGTGCCAAATATAATAATATATCAAATTCCATAGGTGTTAATTCAACTTGTTTATCGTATAATTTACAAATGTGTTTGTCTTGATCTATTTCTAATCCATTTATATAGATAATATTTTCTTCATTTTTTTCGTTATATTTTGTATATCTTCTATAGGCGGACTTTACTCTTGCAATTAATTCCAATGGATTAAATGGTTTTGTAATATAGTCATCTGCTCCTAAAGTTAGTCCTTGTATTTTATCTTTATCTTCAATTTTGGCAGTTAGCATTATTACTGGAAAGTTTAGTCCTTTATCTCTTATCATTTTACATATTTCAAATCCATCTACATCTTTTATCATTACATCTAAAATTGCAAAATCTAATTTTTGATTTTCGATACATTTTATTGCTTCTTTAGAATCATAAAATTTAAAAACATTATAGTTTTCATTCTTCAGATAAACTTCCACCAAATCTGCAATTTCTTTTTCATCATCTAATACTAAAATATTCATTTTCTTCCTCATTTCTGTTTCAATATTTTATCATATTTTTTTAATATTTCCAACACTCTTATTGCTTTTAAGGAAATGTTAAGATTTATTTAATTATTTCTTAAAACTTATTTTTATTCTGAGTTTTATACTAGAAATATATTAAAAGAAAAAGGAGAAAGTCAAATGAAGAAAAGAAAAATATTAATGTTATTAATAATAATTTTAGGAATGTTTATATTTTTTAGAAATATCTCGTTTAATAATATCTCTTATAGATTAAATAAATTTGTTTCTAAAATAACTAATACTTCGGAATATAAAACAATAAAGCAAGATATAAATAAAAATTATTCTGGAATTGGTCAAGAAAAAGTAAAAAATAAAGATGGTTATTTTACTACATTTACTACTATTGAAAATCATAAAAAAACTTATATTGAATATAAACAAAATGCTGATTCTTCTTGGAGTAATAATCAATATTGGGGTGGTACTATGGCAGAAAATGGCTGTGGCATTACTGCACTTGCAACTATTTTAAGTGGATATAATAAAAATTATACTCCAGAAGATCTTAGACAACAATATTATCCTAAATTAAATTATGACATACTTTCAAAAGAGTTATCTAATACATTTAATATTAAAAATACAGATTTTTACTATGATAGTGTTCATTTATCTAAAGAAAAATTGCAAGAGCATTTAGAAACAAACCGACCTATTTTAGTTTGTGTATGGAATCAGCCTCATGATAATCGCTGGACAACGAGCTCACATTATATGGTTTTACTGGCAACAGATGATAATGATATGGTTTATATTTCTAATCCTAATGGTGGAAAAAATGATAGTAAAAGTTCAGGTTGGTACAAATCCAAAGAGATAACTCCTTATATCGCAAAAGCTTTATATATAGAAAGTTATAATTAAAAGACAGCAAAAAGCTGTCTTTATTCGTATTTTTCATAATTATAATAATTTATTTTTCTCTATAAAAAATCACCAAATTGTAATTTGTATTTTTGAATATTTCTTTAAAAATTACTATTTATTCTTTGATAATTGTCTTATTTTTTCGTGATAAAAAT